>Ga0182024_10003892_pt1 | contig 34964 bp, 31 predicted proteins | sample P32metaG_FD_120480 | JGI IMG/M metagenome (GOLD analysis project Ga0182024, IMG submission 120480) | Permafrost microbial communities from Stordalen Mire, Sweden - P3-2 metaG (Illumina Assembly) | ecosystem: Environmental > Terrestrial > Soil > Wetlands > Permafrost | place: Sweden: Stordalen...
GCACGATCTGTCCTCGCTGCGCGTGCTCGGCACGGTCGGCGAGCCGATCAACCCCAAGGCTTGGCTGTGGTACCACAAGGTGATCGGCTCAGAACGCTGTCCGATCGTGGACACCTGGTGGCAGACCGAGACCGGCGCGATCATGATCACCCCGCTGCCGGGAATCACCGCCACGAAGCCCGGCTCGGCCACGCACCCGTTTCCGGGCGTATTCGCCGAGGTGCGCGACGAGTCGAGCGGGGAGCCCATCTCCGAGGGTCAGGGGCTGCTGGTGCTCACCCAGCCGTGGCCGTCGATGCTGCGCACGCTGTACAAGGAGGAGGAGCGCTTCATCGAGACCTACTTCAAGCGCTTCGGTAGGGAGACCTACCTGGTCGGCGACGCCGCGCGGCGCGACGCCGACGGCTACCTGTGGGTGATCGGGCGTATCGACGACGTGGTCAACGTGTCCGGGCACCGGCTGTCAACAGCCGAGGTCGAGTCGGCGATCGTGGCGCACCCGGACGTGGCCGAGGCCGCGGTGATCGGCCAGCACGACGAGGACACCGGGCAGGCGATAGTCGCGTTCGTGACCCTGCAGGGCGATCTCTCAGGCGACGAGGAGACCGTCGAGGGCATCCGCGGGACCGTGGCCGAGCGCATCGGCAAGTTCGCACGCCCCAAGCGCATCATCTGGTCGGACGACCTCCCCAAGACGCGCTCGGGCAAGATCATGCGCCGGCTGCTGCGCGACATCGCCGAGGGCCGGGCGCTCGGCGATGTGACCACGCTTCGCGATCCGGCGGTCACCGCGCAGCTCGAGGAGCGCGTGAAGGAGCTGCAGGCCGCTGAGGATTAGAAGACGGGAGCTCGCGCATTGAAAGAAGTGGTTGGGCTCGGGAGAAAGCGGGAAGCCTACTCAGATCGCCTCTTCGGTCCGCAAATCTCCACGGCGTAGCAGAGCCGTGCGCAACTCTGCCGGCGTTGCCGGCATCACGTGCCTGCTCGCCATGGCGGCGTGGACGCCGTCCGCGGCGGCCGCCGGCCCTGTTTCCGCCATCACGGGCGGGGGCGCTCAGCCTGTAACCGCGACGATCACCACCGCCGTGACCCAGGCGGTCGGAGATGCATCCGCCGTCGGGCAGGCGGGGCCAGCCGGCGGGCAGGCGTCCTTGCCGGCGTCAGTCGGTGCCGCTTCCGGGTCGCTGGAGCATGCCGCTGCGCCGGCCGTCGAAAGCGTCACCCAGCCGGTTAGCAGCGCGGTTGTTGCGAGCGCGAGCGCCGCGAGTGCCACGACCGCCAGCATCGCCGCCACGGCAACCCGTTCGGCCGGCGTCGTTACGAACGCGGCCACCCGCACCGCCGGCACGCTCACGCACCCCGGTCGTGTGGTCGCGAACACCGTCAGCCGCACCGTCGGCAGGCTGACCACCACGGCCACGGGCGCGGCGGGGATGTCGAGCCTTGAGCCGGTGCCGGCAGGCCCGTCCGCCTCAACGCCAAGCGACGGCCGTGGCCCCGGTGATCGTGCCCCGGGGTCGGTCTCCGCTTCCACTGGCTCTTCCTCTCCCGCTGGCACCTCCTCGTCACCTCTTTTCGGAGGCGCGGTCCTTGGCTCGCTCTCCTGGGGTGTCCCCCCGGGCGCGCCCGGGCTGACCCCGGCATCCGCCCCCCTCTTTGGTGCTGCAGTGAGCGTTGGCCTGGAGGGGCCCGGCTCGAAGACGCTCATCAGCGCCCGCCCCAGCGAGGCCCCACCCGCGGCTCCTGAGCACCTCCCTCCAGCTCCGGCGCCCCCCGGTGGCGTCTCCTCGAGCAGCGCCGGCTCCTCCGGCGGGCTCGGTTCCCCACTCTTGCTCCTTCTTGCGGGCCTCCTGGTGTTAGGGGCTCCGCGAGCACGGCGCCGGATGCGGCTCGCGAGCGAGCCGTGGCGTCTGGCGCCGTTTGTCCTGATTCCCGACCGCCCCGGCTAGCTCCTACGGGCGACCCACGGCTCTGGGTCTGAGTGATCCGGAGCGCGCTCGCCTCGGAGGGCCTCTCGCCCTTCGGACGGGTCATCGGAAATCAAGCAAAAGCTCGAAAGGAGCTCCATTCATGAAACGCCATTGCATAACGGTGGCCGCGAGTCTCTGCGCGTTTGCGCTGGTCCCGAGCGCAGCGCTCGCGGACAACGGAGACGGCGGTCTGGTCAAGCAGGTTCAAACAGCCATCAACCAGAACGAAACAACCCAGACGGCTGAAAGCAGTGCCACAAACGAACAGACCAACATCAATGCGCCCGTCTCGATTCTGAGCTCGGGATCGAACGACGGTGCGGTGCAGCAGTCAAACAACGCCAACACCAGTGCGTCATCGCAGAACAGCAACAGCACCAATCAGGGCAACGACCAGAGCCGGCAAGGCCCTGGCGGTGGACAGCAGGAAGGCTCGAACAGCAACAAGACCGGCCAGACGGCTGAAAGCAGCGCCACAAACGAACAGAAGAACATCAATGCGCCCGTGTCGATTCTGAGCTCGGGATCGAACGACGGTGACGTACACCAGTCGAACAACGCCAACACGAGCGCGTCATCGCACAACAGCAACAACACCACCCAGGGCAACGACCAGAGCCAGGGGGGACGACCCTCCGGAGGCGGTGGCGACAAGCCCGACCATGGCCAGGGCGACTCCCATCATGGCCGCGGCGGCTCCAGCTGCTCCGGCAAGGGCGACGGTGGCCGGGGCAAGGATGGAAAGGGCAGGCACGGTAAGGGCGATCACCCCGATCAGGCCGGCCAAAGCCAGTCCGGCTCAAACACCAACGGCACCACCCAGAAGGCCACAAGCAAGGCCTCGAACAAGCAGAGCAACCAGAATGCCCCCGCGTCGTTCCTGAGCTCGGGATCGAACGGCGGCAGCTCCTGTGGCTGCGACGACCATGGTGATGGCGTGCGCCAGTCAAACGGCGCCAACACCGAGTCATCGTCGGTGAACAGCAACAGGACCGATCAGGGCAACCGCCAGAACCAGTGGGGCTCGGCAAGCGCATAGCAACCATGCGCTAGAGAGCACCAAGCACGGCATAGGGGCGCTCCGGGCTCGCACGGGGCGCCCAGCCGTGTCCGTCGTTCTCATCGGATCTTTAGGTCAGTCTGTGAAGCTGCCACGGAGATGCCGGCTGAAGCTCTCCACACCTCTGCCGCCGATGTCCCAGACGACGCCCCGGCGATCGAGACCACCGGGCTGACCAAGCGCTTTGGCGAGCGCACGGCGGTCCAGGGCGTCGATCTGCTGGTGCCGCGTGGCTCGGCGTTCGGATTTCTCGGTCCAAATGGAGCGGGCAAGACGACGACCATCAGGATGCTGCTCGGCCTCACCGGCGCGAGTGCGGGCGAGATGCGCGTGCTCGGCCATCCCGTGCCCGCCGAGCGCGGGATCGCGCTCGAGCGCGTCGGTGCGGTCGTCGAGAACCCGAACTTCCACCCGTATCTCTCGGGCGTGGAGAACCTGCGCATCGTCGCGGCGGTCCGCGGCCCCGAGGCCGCCGGGCGCATCGCCTCGGCTCTCGCGCGTGTGGGACTGTCCGAGCGCGCCGATGACAAGGTCAAGAACTACTCGCAGGGCATGCGCCAACGTCTCGGAGTCGCCCGCTGTCTGCTGGCGGATCCGCTGCTGTTGATCCTCGACGAGCCCACCAACGGCCTCGACCCGGGTGGGATCCAGGAGTTCCGCGAGATGATCCGGGCGATGGTCGAGCAGGAGGGGCGGACCGTCTTCCTCTCCTCGCATCTGCTCGACGAGGTGGAAAAGATCTGCGACGTCGCAGCGATCGTCGATCGCGGGCGGATCATCACGCAGGGCCCGATCGCCGAGCTCGCCGAAGGCGGGGCCCGCCATGAGCTGATCGTCGGCGTGGATGACGCCGAGCAGGCGCTCAGCGTTCTGCACGCCTCGCAGCTCGTGCGCGAGGCGAGCCGCTCTGACGAGGGCATTCGCGTGATCCTGTCCGGGGATGCCTCCGGCGCGGCGGAGATAAACGCAGCGCTCGTCCGGGCCGGGGTGGGGGTCGCTCGTCTCGAGCCCGTTCGGCACAGCCTCGAGCAGCGTTTCCTTGAGATCACCTCGCGGCTGGACGCCCCGCCCCCGGATGCGCCCGCAAGCGAACCACACGAGCAGGTGCGAACGTGACCGCGATCGCGTTGCGGATGACGGGCGCCGACCTGCTGAAGCTGCGCAAGAAGCGAGGCACGCTGATCTGGGTGCTCGTGCTGGCCCTGCTCCCGGTGGTGGTGCTGTTCGCGGTCAAGGCGATCCAGCACTCCTCCAATCCGGTGAAATATGAAGCGGCCGGCGGGACTGGAGGCTTCACCGACGGCCTGCGGCTGCTGTGCCTGTTCTTCGGCCCGCTGGCAGCGATCCTGGTGGGCGTCGAGGCCGGCACCGGCGACGCCTCGGCGGGCGTCTTCCGGGACCTGGTCGTGACGGGCCGTTCGCGTTTGGCGCTGTTCGCCTCCCGCGTTCCGGCCGCCCTGGGCGTCTGCTGGGCGGTGATGATCAGCGGCTACGTGCTCGTGCTGCTCGGCACGTTCGCGTTCGCCTCCAATCTGCCCACGCCGGACACGGCCCTCGTGCTCAACGGCTTCGCCTTCACACTGCTGTCGACGGGCGTCGTCTGTGTGGTCGCCGTGGGGTTTGCGTCGCTCACGACCTCGAAGCCGGCCGCGATCACGGCGCTGATCGGCTGGCAGCTCGTGGCCAGCCCGCTGATCGCCAACATAAGCTCGCTCGGGAGTGGGCGCGACGCCGTCCTCAGCCAGGCGATCGCCCATTTCAGCCCCGTGCACGTCGGCGGGGGACGCGGTGAGACGGTCATCATGGCGCAGGGCACGGGCCTGCTGGTGATCGTCGCCTGGCTCGCGGTGTTCCTCGCGCTCGGCGCCTGGCGCACGCGCACGATGGACGCCTGAGCGCCGCGCAGCCGGCCGGTGCCCTACACCTTGCGGTGCTCGGGCACCCAGCAGCCGTCGTCCTGGCGGGTGAAGTCCTGGAACAGCCCGGGCGCCTCGGCCTGCATGATCCGGGCGATCCCGTCGAACGTCAGGCGCAGCTCCTCCTCAGCGCCCTCCGCGGTGCGCATCTCGATCACGTGGCGAAGCGTTCGCACGTTGGCGGTCCACACGATGTCGGTGCTCAGGCCCGTCGGCGCGAGGCGGCGAAGCGCCGAGGTGACCTCCTTCTTGACGTGGAACGGGACGCCGTCCTCGTCGATCCCGAGCTCCTTCGCCGCGCTGAGCTGAAACTCCTCGAGCTGCTCGACGATCGAGATCACCTGCTCGCGAACCGGCTCGAGCGCCGGAGGGACGCGGAAGCCGATGTCGGTGAGCCGCACGTAGCGGAGGCTCTCCTGGCTGAACGCCGAGCCGGCCCGATGCCGCACAAGCTCATGGGTGAAAATTCTCGAGCAATTCCGAATGGCAAACGAATAGTTGGCGTGCTCGAGCACGCTGCCGTGGGCAGAGCGCAGGATGTTGGCGAAGTACGCGCGCTGATCGGTGCGCACCTTCGTGACGTTCGGGTTCAGACCGGGCTCCCAGCTTCGGTAGCAGGCGCGGCCGCCGAACTCGACCAGGGTTTCGCCGCCTGCAAGCTCGCCGTCGGCCTCGCCCAGCCGCCGCTCGAGCCACGACTCCCCACCGACGTCCTCCAGATATCCGCGCATGCCCTCGATATCGATCGAAGGGCGGGCGATCAGGAAGACTGCGGGGGTGGTCAGGTGCATCGGGCGGACGATGCTACATACCGCGGCGGGCGTCGTTTTGCGCCGCTATAAGCTGGGTAGCCACCGCGGGCACCGGCAACGTCAGGAGCAACGGCATCGAACTGCAGAACACCAGCAGCGGCCTGGAGAACATCGTCGAGGCCGAGGACCTCCGCCGCCGCTTCGGCGAGGGCGAAGCCGCCGTTGATGCGCTGGCGGGCGTGAGCGTGGACTTTCCCAACGGACGCTTTGCGGCGATCATGGGACCGTCCGGATCGGGCAAGTCAACGCTGCTGCACCTCCTCGCAGGGCTTGATCGCCCCAGCTCAGGCATCGTGCGCATCGCCGGCGTCGATCTGACCGAGCTTAACGACAAGGAGCTCACCGAGCTGCGGCGCGAGAAGATCGGGTTCATCTTTCAGACGTTCAACCTGCTGCCCGTGCTGAGCGCGGAGGAGAACATCCTGCTGCCGCTGTCGATCGCCGGGCGAAAGCCAGACCGCGAGTGGTTCGAGCGGCTGATCGACACGGTCGGCATTCGCGACAGGCTCAGCCACCGGCCCGCGGAGCTCTCCGGCGGACAGCAGCAGCGCGTGGCCGTCGCGCGCGCACTGATCTCCCGCCCGTCTGTGGTGTTCGCCGATGAGCCGTCGGGCAATCTCGACTCCAAGGCCTCCGGCGACGTCCTTTCGCTGCTGCGCCAGGCGGTAGACGACTTCGGCCAGACGGTCGTGATGGTCACCCATGACGCGCACGCGGCATCGTTCGCCGACAGGCTGCTGCTGCTGGCCGACGGCAAGATCGTCCACGACGGCGAGGCGGCGAGCCCCGAGCAGGCGCTCGACCTGATGAAGGCGATCGGTTGATGAAGAAGCTCGTGCTGCGCGGCTTTGCCGAGCGCAAGGTCCGGGCGCTGCTGACGGGAATCGCGATCGTGCTCGGGGTGGCGCTGATGGCGGGCACCTACATCCTCACCGACACGATCGACCACGCCTTCGCGGAAGTCTTCGGCAGCGCCTACAAAGACAAGGCTGTCGTCGTCACCGCCAGGGAAACGCTCGGCCACAACAGCGGATCGAGGACCTATCCGATCAGGGAAGCGACGCTCGCTCGCGTACGCGCGGTGCCCGGAGTGGCGGTGGCATCCCCGTCGATCTCCACGCGGGCGACGCTGCTCACGGCGAGCGGCAAACGCATAAGCGGCGCAGCGCCATCGCTCGTCAACGCGCTGCAGCCGCCGCGCTTCGAGGCCTTCACCGCCGCGCAGGGCCATCTGCCGAACGCCGAAGACGAGGTCGCGATCGACCAGGCGACCGCACAGCGCGAGCACCTCAGGCTCGGACAGCGGCTGGTGATCGCCGGCAGCGCGCCGGCGCGGAGCTACACGATCTCTGGGATCACGAAGTTCGCGGGCAGCGAATCCTTCGGCGGCACGAGCGTCGCGCTGGTGCTGCCCGCCCAGGCCCAGTATGTGGCGGGCGAACCCGGCGAATACGACGGCATCAACGTCGCCGCAACCCCCGGCATCTCCCCGGAACAGCTGGCCGCGCGCGTGCGCGCGGCGCTGCCGGCGACGCTGATCGTGCGCACGGGCGCTCAGGAAGCCGCAAATCAGACCTCCGAACTGGAAGAAAAGCTCGGCTTCCTACGCACGTTCCTGCTGGTGTTCGCCTACGTCGCACTCGTCGTCGGCGCGTTCATCATCTTCAACACCTTCTCGATCACCGTCGCCCAGCGTACGCGCGAGTTCGGCCTGCTGCGCACGCTCGGCGCCTCGCGCGGGCAGCTCATGCGCTCGGTGGTCGAGGAAGGGCTGTTGCTGGGGATCGCGGGATCGGCCGTCGGGCTGTTCGCCGGGATCGGTCTCGCGCCGGCGCTCGACGGGCTGTTCAAGGCGTTCGGCGCCGACCTGCCCGACAACGGCACGGTCCTCGAGACCCGCACAGTGATCGTCTCGCTTGGCGTCGGCATCGTCATCACGGTGCTCGCCGGCCTGTTCCCGGCGCTGCGCGCGACGCGCGTGCCGCCGATGGCGGCGATGCGCGAGGGCGTGCAGATCCCGCCGCGACCACTTCCCACCCGCCGGACGCTGACGATCCGCTTCGCGCTGTATCTCGTGCTGGTGGTGGCAGCACGCATCGTCGTCGGTGGTGGTGCCGCGATCGTGCTCCTCGTGGTGGTCGCCGCACGTGCGCTGCGGCTGAGGGCTCGGCTGAAGCGGGGCGGTGAGCGCCCGCCGCGCCACTACCGCGTGATCCCGGCGCTCGGCCGCGCGATCGGCCTGATCGTGAGCTGGCGCGGCATCACCGGGCAGCTCGCGCGCGAGAACTCGGTGCGCCAGCCGGGCCGCACGCTGGTGACCGCGCTCGCGCTGACCGTCGGGCTCGGGCTGGTAGCGTTCATCTCGGTGCTCGCCGCGGGCACGAAGGCGACGATCGACCAGGCCGTCAACCGCTCGTTCGCCGGCAACCTGATCGTGCAGAACACGCGCACCGGCGAAGGCGCCGTACCGGCGGCGATCGCACCGGCGCTGCGCGCGATCCACGGTGTCGGCAGCGTCACCGCGATCGCCTTCACCAAGGGCAGGGTGCAGGACCTGTCCCAGCCGGGTGCGCCCGTGATCGCCGAAAAGAGCCCGGTGACCGCGATCGAACCGGAGTCGTTCGGCGCGATGTACAAAGTCGAATGGGAACACGGCTCGGCGGCGACGCTCGCGTCGCTCAGCCAGGACGGCGTGATCCTGTCGAAGAAATTCGCAAGCGCCCACCACCTGCGCGTCGGGCAGCGCCTGCTCGTGCTGAGTGCCTCCGGCCACCAGGTGACGCTGACGGTGCGGGGCATCATCAAGGAAGAAGCGATCGGCCTATTCTCCAACCTGACGATCTCGCGCGCCCTGGCGCGCACGGCGTTCGGGCAGCGCGAAGACGGCGTGGACTTCATCGCCTACGCCCCCAGCGCGAACGGCACGCAGGTGCACGACAGCGTCAACGCGCTGCTCCACGCCAGCTTCCCCCAGACGCACGCGCAGACGGCCGCGCAGTACACGCAGGAACAGAGCAACAAAGTCAACACGCTCCTGCTGCTCGTGTACGTGTTGCTGGCGCTGTCGGTGCTCGTCTCGCTGTTCGGGATCGTCAACACGCTCGTGCTCTCGATCTACGAGCGCACGCACGAGCTCGGGATGATGCGCGCGATCGGCGCCTCGCGCCGCCAGATCCGCCAGATGATCCGCTACGAGTCGCTGATCACCGGCCTGATCGGCGGCGTGCTCGGCGTCGTCGTCGGCGTCGTCGGCGCTGTGCTCGTGAGCACGCTCGAGCTCTCGGGCTCCGGCTACGTGCTCTCGATCCCGGTGGGCACGCTGGTCCTGCTGCTGATCGCCGCCGCGCTCGCGGGCCTGCTCGCCGCGCAGCTGCCGGCACGGCGCGCCGCGCGCCTGGACATCGTGGGGGCGCTCGCCGGCGACTGACCGCAGACGGCTCACGCCTGCTTGATCTGCGGGTAAGCTGGCAACCGATGGCCACCGTCGCACCCTCCCAGCCCTCGGACCCGGAGCTCGAGGCGACCGCCTGGGACCTCGAGCCGCTCGTCGACGGCGAGGGTCCCGAGGGCGTCGAGAGCCGGCTCAAGGACGCCCTCGTGAGGGCGCGGGCGTTCGCCTCGCGCTACGCCGGGCATCTGGAGGAGCTCGACGGCTCGGGCCTGCGCGAGGCGATGGGGGAGCTGGCCGTCATCTACGAGCTGATCGGCCGCGCCGGAACCTATGCAGCGCTCCGCTTCTCCGCTGACACCGCGGATCCGGCCAACGGCGCGCTGCTTCAGAAGGCCCAGGAGCAGGCGACCGCGATCGAGACGACCCTGCTGTTCTTCGAGCTGGAGTGGGCGGCGCTCCCGCAGGAGCGCGTCGAGGCTCTGCTCGCGGGCGATGAGCTCGACTTCTGCCGCCATCACCTGCAGAACGTGCGCCGCTACCGCGACCACCTGCTGTCAGAGCCCGAGGAGAAGATCCTCGCCGAGAAGGCGCTCACGGGGGCGGGCGCCTGGGCGCGGTTGTTCGAGGAGCTGACATCGACGATCGAGGTCGAGCTGCCCGGAGCAAACGCCGGTGGCGAGAGGGTCGCCCTGGACGTCGCGCTCAGCCGCCTGTCCGAGCCCGACCGCGAGGTCCGGCGATCCGCGGCCGAGGCCGTCACCGCCGCTCTCGCCCCGGGCCTGCGCACGCGCGCGTTCGTGTTCAACACGCTGCTCGCCGACAAGGCGACCGACGACCGCCTGCGCCGCTACGCGAACTGGTTGGCCGAGCGCAACCTCGCCAACGAGGCCAGCGATGAGTCGGTGCAGGCGCTGATCGAGGCGGTGCGCGGCCGCTACGAGATTCCGCGCCGCTGGTATCGGTTGAAGGCCAAGCTCCTGGGCGTCGAGCGGCTGGCCGACTACGACCGCATGGCGTCGGTCACCGAGGACGACGTCACATTCCCGTTCGCCCGCGCGCGCGAGATCGTGCTCGACTGCTACACGTCCTTCTCACCCGAGCTGGGCCGCGTGGCCGGTCGCTTCTTCGACGATCGCCGCATCGACGCCCCGGTGCGCCCAGCCAAGCGGGGAGGAGCCTTCTGCGCCTCGGCCGTGCCGTCGGTGAAGCCCTATGTGCTGCTCAACTACACGGCGCGCCGGCGTGACGTGCTCACGCTGGCTCACGAGCTGGGCCACGGGGTTCACTTCGCGCTCGCGGCCCGTCAGGGCATCTTCCATCAGGGTACGCCGCTCACGCTCGCCGAGACGGCCTCGGTGTTCGCCGAGACGGTGGTCTTCGGGCGGCTGCTGGAGGAGGACTCCGCCCCGGCCTCACGGCTGGCGCTGCTAGCGGAGAACCTCGAGGACACGATTGCCACCGTGTTCCGCCAGGTGGCGATGAACCGGTTCGAGGACCTCGTGCACACATCACGGCGCGAGCAGGGGGAGCTGTCGGTGGAGCGCTTCGGCGAGCTCTGGGCCGAGAGCCAGACGGAGCTGCTCGGCGACTCCGTGGAGCTGACCGAGGGGTACCGCTCATGGTGGTCCTATGTTCCCCATTTCATCGGCAGCCCCGGCTACGTCTACGCCTACGCCTACGGGCAGCTGCTGGCGCTGTCGGTCTACGAGCGCTACGAGCAGACGGGCCCCGAGCTCGTGCCGCGTTATCTGGAGCTGCTCGCAGCGGGCGGCTCGCGGAGCCCCCAGGAGCTGGGGGAGATGGTCGGCATCGACCTAGCCGACCCCGGCTTCTGGGAGGCGGGGCTTGACCTGGTCGAGCGCCAGCTGCAGGATGCCGAGCAGGCAGCACAGGCCTCCGGCCGCGTGTAGGCTGCCCGCCGATGCGCATCAGGCCCGCCGCGGACGACGCGCTCGAGCGCGTCGCCATCGCCATGAACCTCGTGCCGCTCCCGGCGGCCTACGTGCTGTACGGGATGACCGCCGGCCGCGTCGTGGGAACGGCTCAGCGGGTGGGCATCTTCGCCCAGCTGCTCAAGGGCCCGGCCACGGCCGGGCGGCTGGCCGAGGAGCTGTCGCTGCAGGGGGCGGGCACGCGCCTAGTTTGCGAGAGCCTGGCGGGCCTCGAGATCCTCGAGCAGGACGGCCACACCTTCTCCATGTCCAAGAGCTCGCGCAAGTGGCTTGACCCCGCTTCGGACACCTACATCGGCACGTGGGTCGAGCACAGCGTCACCTACTGGGAGTGGTACGGCGATCTGGAGCGGATCGTTCGTGAGGGCGGGAGCTTTGAGATACATCGCGAGCCGGCCGAGGACGAGGAGTACTGGCGGGTGTACATCACCGGGCAGTATGAGATCGCCCGGCTGTCCGCCGAGGAAGTCGCCAAGGCGATCAGCCTGGGGCCGAAGCCCACCGCGCTGCTCGACGTGGCCGGGGGGCACGGCTGGTTCTCCGCCGCGCTGTGCAGACGTCACGACGGCCTGAAGGCGACCGTCGTCGATCTTCCCGGCAGTGCTCGCGTGGGGCGCGAGATCATCGCCGCGGCCGGCATGAGCGAGCGCGTGGAGCACCGTGAGGGCGACATGTTCACGACCGACCTCGGCGGGCCATACGACGGCGCGCTCGTGTTCGACATCATCCATCACCTCTCGAGCGAGCAGGTCGTGGCGCTGTTGCGTCGCGTGCGCGAGAGCCTCGAGCCGGGCGGAACGCTGGCGGTGCTCGACATGTTCCGCGCCGACGCCGACGCCAAGCGCCAGCGCGGCTCTGCGGCGGCGCTCGGGCTGCTCTTCCATCTGACCTCGGGGGCCGATCTGCACAGCCCGCGCGAGCTCGGCGACTACATGCGCGAGGCCGGCTTCTCAAAGCCGAAGCGCACCAAAATCCGGCGCATACCCGACCAGGACCTCTATCAGGCGCAGGCCGTCTAGCTCTTACAGGAGCCCGAGCGCCGAGCCGGCGCCTCGCACCAGGTTGAACAGCGGCTCGGGGATGATGCCGAAGAACAGGATCGCGGCGCCCGCGAGCACCGCGACCAGCACCACCTCCGGCTGGGGCGCGGTGCGGGAGGGCCGGAGCGGCTGATCGAGCTCCGGCGAGCCGCCGGCGAGGGCGGGCAGCGGGCCGGCGGCGGGCGCCGCCTCGGCCTGGCTGGGCGCATCCTCCGGCGCCTCGCGCATCCACATGGCCGCGATCACCGGCAGGTAGTAGCCAAGCGAGATCATCGAGCCGATCACGATCATCACGCCGAGCCAGGTGTAGCCGCCGGAGACCGACGCGTCGATCAGATAGAACTTGCCGATGAAGCCGGCGGTGCCGGGTATGCCGGCGAGCCCCAGCATCGAGAGCGTCATCGGCCAGGCGAGCCAGGGATGCTTGCGGCCGAGCCCGCGCATGCTCGAGATCCCGTCGCCGAGTCCGGTCTCGCGCTCGCGCGCGACGATTACGGCGAACGCGGCCATATTCATGAACAGGTAGACCGCCAGGTAGAGCACGGTCGCCTGCGCGCCGAGCCGCGTGGCGACCACGACGCCGGCGAGCATGTAGCCGGCCTGCCCGACCGAGGAGTACGCGAGCATGCGCTTCAGCGAGGACTGCCCGAGCGCGCCTACGTTGCCGACGAGGATGGTGATCGCGGCGAGCGCCGCGAGCGCCGGTCCCCAGCTGGCCTGCGCCCCGATCAGCGCGACGTCGAAGAAGCGCAGGAACACCCCCAGCGCCGCCACCTTCGTGGCCACCGCCATGAACGCGGTCACGGGCGTGGGTGCGCCCTCGTAGACGTCGGGGGTCCACTGATGGAACGGCGCGATCGAGGTCTTGAAGCACAGGCCGGCCACACACAGGGCGATGCCGGTCAGTGTCAGCGGGTCCGTCGCGAGGCTTCCGCTGCTCGACAGCGCGGTTGCGATCGCGCTGAAATCGGTGGCGCCGGTGGCCCCGTAGATCATCGCGAGGCCGTACAGGAGGGTGGCCGAGCCGACCGAGCCGATGATGAGGTACTTCAGCCCCGACTCGAGCGAGTGCTCGCGCCTCATCTCGGTGGCGCAGAGGACGTACAGGGGGATCGACAGGAGCTCGAGGCCCACGAACAGAATGACCATGTTCTGGGCTGCGGCGAGCAGCGACATGCCGGCTACCGAGGTCAACAGCAGGGCGTGGAACTCGCCGTGCGCGGCTTCGCTCGCGGCCACCGAGCGCCACGCCAGGAGCACCGCGCAGGCGCCCCCGGCCATCAGCAGGAGGTTCAGGACGAGCGACAGATCGTCGATGCGAAGCGCTCCGGAGACGATCGACTTCTGTGCGTTCCACTGCCAGATCGTGAGGCCCACCCCCGCCGCGAGCGCGAGCAGGCTGAGGACGGGAACCACCTGTGCGCGCACCCAGCTCGAGCCGATCAGACCGACCATCAGGACCACGACCGCGCCCCCCAGCAGCGCGATCAGGGGGGACAGCCCCGCGAAGTCCACGTGCGGCCCTTTGAGGTGCGCCGTGGCGAAGCTGATGCTCGACGCGCTCATTTGCCGAGATACCCTTCGGCTACGGGTTTGAGCGAGGCGGTCCTGAGATCCTGGTTGCTTGCCACCTGCGCCGAGGCCACGGCCGCCTTGACCGAGCGTTCGCTGCGGTGCAGAGCGAGCTGCGGGTAGACGGCGAAGAAGATGATCACCGCGACCAGCGGCACGAGCACGGCTCCGTCGCGCAGGCTGACCTCGCGCGAGCTCACGTCGGAGCCGACACGGTTGTGCATGGCGCGGATGAACAGCCGCAGCGCGTACACGCTCGCCATCACCACGCCGGTGAATGCGATCACCGCGATCGCGAGCTTCGTTTTGAAGACGCCCAGCAGGATCAGGAACTCACCGACGAAGTTCGAGGACCCGGGCATCGCCAGGGTGGCCAGTGTGACGATCAAAAACAGGCTCGCGAGCACGGGCGCGCGGAATGCGATGCCGCCCATCCTGCGTATGTCTTCCGAGCCCCCGGCCCGGGCGGCGAGCAGGGCGAGGATGAACAGCAGCGCCGCCACCACGAGGCCATGGTTGAACATCTGCAGCAGGGCGCCCTGTGCCCCTTGCGGGTTCAGGGAGAAGATCCCGAGCGTGATGAAGCCCATCTGCGCAACAGATGAGTACCCCACGATCAGGCGGGCGTCGGTCTGCGTGAACGCCACCGCCGAGCCGTAGATGATCGACGCGAGCCCGATCAACAGCATCAGCGTCTGGAAGTGTGCGGCCGCCTGCGGGTAGAGGGGCAGCACGATCCGCAGGAATCCGTAGGCGCCCACCTTGGAGAGCACGCCCGAGAAGACCATCAGCACCTCGATCGGCATCGCCCGGTAGCCGTCGGGCATCCAGCCGTGCAGCGGGAAGGCGGGCATCTTCACGAGGAAGGCGGCCGCGAAGAACAGGAAGATCCACTCCTGCGATCCGCGGCTGAGGGGCATCGCCTGGAGCGAGGACAGCACGAACGTGATGTGCCCGCCTCCCTGCTGGGCCGCGAGCACGCCGGTGGCGATCGCGGCGGCGAGCATCAGAAGCGAGCCGATGAAGGTGTAGATGACGAGCTTGATGGTCGCTTTCACGCGACCGGGCTCGCGGCCCCAGCCCCCGATCAGGAAGTAGAACGGGATCAGCATCAGGTCGAAGAAGGCCACGAACAGAGCCAGATCCTGGGCCAGGAAGGCGCCGAGCACCGCGGACTCGGCGAGCATGAACTGGAAGTAGAAGAGCTTCGGGCGCTCGGGCGGGTGAGCCACCACCCGCAGGTTGGACGCCAGCATGGCGGCGGCGAACAGGAGCGTGGTGAGCCCCAGCAGAAGCACGTTCAGCCCGTCCACGCCCAGCTTGTAGTGGATGCCCAGTTCGGAGATCCAGACCACGTCGGTGACGTGCTGAAGCCCCGCGGTTCCGGATTTGTAGTCGGCGATGTAGCCGATCGCCAGCGCCAGCGCGGCGAGCGAGCCGGCCAGCGCGAGGATCCCGGGCAGGCGCCGGTTGCGCGAAACCGGCACCGCGCCGAGGAGGCCGAATACGGCGGGGAGCCATATCAGGATCGAGAGCGGTGGCATCAGCTCTGCAGCAGGAAGTAGAGGCCGACGCCGGTGACGCCCAGCACGAGCAGCGCGGCGTAGTAGCGCACGAAGCCGCTCTGCGCCGCGCGCACCGCGGCCGAGCCGGCGCGCACGAGCCCGCTGGTGCCGCCGACCAGCGTCTCGTCCACGAACAGCCGCTCGAACGTGTCGTTCGCAAAGCGCCCCGCCGCGGCTGCCGGGCGCACGATGAGGAAAGCGATCGCCTCGTCGAAGTACCACTTGTTGACGAACAGCTCATACAGCGGGTGAAGGCGCGCCTGCAGCCTCGCGGAGGTGCCGGGGCGGGCGACCCAAACGCGGTAGGCGATCGCGATCCCCGCAAGGCCGAGAACCGTGCCGAGCGCAAGGCCGGCCCACAGCAGCCCGGTTTTGGTGTGCGGTTCATACAGCTTCGAGGTCGCGAACGTCGGTCTGAGGAAGTCGTCGATCACGAAGTCCACTTTGGGGATCTGCAAGAGGCCGATCCCGGTCGCTCCCACCGCCAGCACGGTCATTGCGACGTACATCGGCGGCGCTCGTTCGGCGATCGCGTGCACGGGCCCGGGAAAGCCCACGTCGGTGTCCTCCACTTCGCCGGTGGCGGGATTGGTGGGCACCTCCGCGTGGTGGAGATGCCCGCCTTCGAGCTCGCGCGCCTCCGCCACCGGCTCGCCGTGGAACGCGCGGAAGATCATCCGGAAGGTGTAGATCGCCGTCAGGAACGCGCCGATGTAGCCGATCGCATACAGCGCCCAGTGCCACCCGCCGCGCTCGCCGGTCACCAGCAGGATCTCGTCCTTGGAGAAGAAGCCCGAGAACGGCGGGATGCCGGACAGCGCCAGGCCGCCGATGATGAAGCAGCCGTAGGTGAACGGCATCGCCTTGCGAAAGCCGCCCATCTTCTCAAGCGACTGCTCGCCGGCCATGGCGCCGATGACCGACCCCGCTGCCATGAACAGCAGGGCCTTGAAGAAGGCATGGGTCATCAGATGGAACAGCCCGGCCGCGTAGGCGCCCACCGAGACGCCCATGATCATGTAGCCGATCTGGGACATCGTCGAATAGGCGATCACGCGCTTTATGTCGGTCTGGGTGACGGCGATGGTGCCCGCGATCAGAAGGGTCGCCGCACCGATCACGGCCCCCACGTCCTGGGCGGCCGGGGCGAGTTCGAAGAGGGGGTGCATGCGCGCGATCAGATAGACGCCGGCGGTCACCATCGTCGCGGCGTGGATCAGCGCGCTCACCGGGGTGGGGCCCTCCATCGCGTCGGGAAGCCAGGTGTGAAGCGGTATCTGCGCCGACTTGGCGAACGCACCCACCAACAGCAGCACGCAGCCGGCGACGAGGTCGCCGTTGTTCGTGCCGTGCCCGAAGGCGCCCGCTTCGGCGGCGTGGAAGGCTCCGAGGAAGTCGAGCGTGCCGGTGTGCTTGAAGATGAAGTAGGTGCCGAGCACCAGCCCGGCGTCGCCGACCACGTTGATCACGAAGGCCTTGATGCCCGCGCGCGTGGCGGTGCTGCGCCGGTACCAGAAGGAGATCAACAGGTAGGAGGCCGCGCCCACGAAGGCCCAGCCGACGATCAACAGCACGAAGTTGCCGGCGAGCACCAGCAGCAGCATCGAGAACACGAAGAAGTTCAGATAGGAGAAGAAGCGCTTGAAGCCGGCGTCCTCGTCCATGTAGGAGATCGAGTAGAGATGGATCAGCGTGGACACGCCTGTGACGACGAGGATCATGAACACCGACAGCGGGTCCACGAGGATCGAGAACTGCGCGTTGATGCCGACCGTGTAGGCGTAGTTCCACAGCGAGGAGACGAGCTGGCGATGCTCGGGGGAATGCCCCTGAAGCGAGATCAGCGCCCCCACCGCGGCCAGGAAGGCGAGGAAGATCGCGCCCGTCCCGATCCACCCGGCCGCGCGGGGCGGAAGGGCCTCCAGGCGCCGGTAGCCGAGCGCGATGAGGAGCGTCCCGAGCAGGGGAAAGGCCAGCACGAGCCAGCCGTACGTGGTCGTGCTCATCAGCCCTGCAGCTCTCGCAGCTCGTCCACGTCGATCGGGAGGTGACGGCGATAGATCGCGACGATCATGCCCAGGCCGATGCACACCTCGCAGGCGGCCACCGTCATCACGACGAGCGCGAGTATCTGCCCGTCGCCGTTGCCCCACATTCGCGAGAACGCGATCAGGGCGAGGTTCCCGCCGTTGAGCATCAGCTCGAGGCACAGCAGCACGACCAGCGGGTTGCGGCGGGTGATCACCCCGACGGCGCCCACGCAGAAGACGATGGCCGACACGGCCAGATACCAGGCGATGCTCACGGTCTTCTCCCGACGCCCTCGGCCATCGTGCCGGTGCCCTGCGGGCGCAGCAGATCGAGCGGGGTCAGCCGGTCGGCCGCATCCTCCTCGCCGAGACCGCCGCGGCGGCGGGCGAGCACAACCGCGCCGACGGCGGCGATCAGCAGCAGGAAGGACGCCATCTCGAAGGCCAGCAGGAAGCGGGTGAGGAGCAGTTTGCCGATGTAGGCGGGGGTTCCGAAGGCGTGCGGGCCCCCGCTGTAGCCGGCGCCCTTGCCGTTGATCGCCTCAAGGCCCGTTCCGAGCAGCGCGATCAGGAGCTCCACGAGCAGCGCTCCGCCGAGGATAGCCCCGCCCAGTCGCAGCCCCGATGCGACGGGACCCGGCCCGCGCAGGCGGTCGCTGAGCGACCCGCTCTCGCCACCGACGTAGGCGACGACGAACACGTACAGGACCATCACGGCGCCGGCATAGACGATCACCTGCGCGGCGGCCACGAATTCCGAGCGCAGAAGCAGGAACAGGACGGCCAGCGACAGCAGGTGAGCTACCAGCGCGAGCACGCAGTAGAAGGGGTCGCGCAGCATGACCACCCCGATCGCCCCGGAGATCACGCCGATGGCCGCGATGAAGAATAGGACGGAGCTCATCTTCTCCTCGCCGTCCTCACTCGCCCTCATTCCTCAGCGGAGTGCGCTCGATCGGCTCGGCCAGCAGCATCTCCTTGGTGAAGATCAGGTCGGTGCGATCGTAGTCGGAGAGCTCGTAGTCGTGGCCCATCGTGATCGCATCGAACGGACAGGCGACCTCGCAGTAGCCGCAGAAGATGCAGCGCGACAGGTTGATCTCATACACCGCGGCGTAGCGCTCGCCGGCGGAGACCCGGTTCTCCGGCGTGTTCTCGGCGGCGACGACGCGAATGCAGTCGGCCGGGCAGGCCGCGGCGCACAGCGAGCAGCCGACGCACTTCTCAAGATGCGTGTCCTCGAAGCGATGCAGCTTGTGGCGGCCGCGAAAGCGCGGGTAGACGGCGGTCTTCTCCTCCGGGTACTGGACCGTGACCGGCGTTTCGTGGAAGCGCCCGAAGGTCGTCATCAGGCCGCGCAGGGTCTCGCGGAAGGTGCGCCAGGTGCCGCGCACGGGACCCGGCGCGGGGGTGCGCTGAACCTCGATGACATCCTCGCCTGGGCTCCAGGCCGTGACCTCGAGGGCCGCCGTGGCGGGCGCCGGGGGCGCGGCCGGTGCGGCCGCCTCCGAGCTCTGAGGCTGCGGGGACTCGTCGCTCATGTCAGTGGGTCGCCACCACGAGCACGGCGGTGACGAGCGCGTTGAGCGTGGCCAGCGGCAGCAGGACCTTCCAGCCGAAGCTCATCAGCTGGTCGTAGCGCAGCCGCGGCAGGGTGGCCCGGGCCCAGATGAACAGGAAGGTGATCAGCGACATCTTCGCGAGCACGATGATCGGGTCCACCCAGCCCGGCGGGTGGATGCCGAACGGCATCAGCCACCCGCCGAGGAACACGGTCGTCACGATGCCCGAGACGACGAGGACGTTCAGGTACTCGGCGAAGTAGTAGGAGGCGAAGCGCCCGCCGCCGAACTCGGTGTTGTAGCCGCCGACGAGCTCGGCGTCGGCCTCGGTGAGGTCGAACGGAGCGCGGTTGGTCTCGGCGAAGCTCGCGGTGAGGAAGATCAGAAAGCCGAACAGCTGCGGCACGATGTACCACATCCCTTTCTGTGCTTCCACGATGCCGGTCAGCGACAGCGTCTGTGCGGTGATGATCACGCCGACGAGGGCAAGGCCCTGGGAGACCTCGTAGGAGATCAGCTGCGCGGCGCCGCGCATGGCGCCGAGGAACGAGTACTTCGAGCCGGATGACCAGCCGCCGAGCATGATCCCGTAGAAGGCGACCGCGCCGAAGGCGAACAGGTACAGCGGCCCGATGGAGACGTCGAGCCCATACAGCCCGACGGGCGTTCCGAAGATGTTCTGGACATTGCCGAAAGGGATCAGCGCGAACGCCGCCACGGCCGTGACGATCGAGATGAGCGGCGCCAGCGCGAACAGCACTCCGACCGACGTGCTCGGCCGGAACTGCTCCTTGGTGAGCAGCTTGAGGATGTCCGCGAGCGGCTGCAGCGCCCCGTAGGGCCCGACGCGGTTGGGACCGTAGCGCGACTGAAAGCGCCCGAGCAGCTTGCGCTCGGCGAGCAGAACCACGGGCACCAGCTGCAGCCCGACGGCGAAGATGATCAGGGCCTTCAGGACCTGGATCCACCATTCTTCGTAGTAGCCGACGATCGCAAGGACGCCGGCGGGCGAGGCGGCGCTCATACGAGCTGCTCCCGTCCCGGATAGGCCTCGGCCGCTGGGCGCTCCTGCCAGCGGACGCCTTTGCCGCCGATCTCCTCGAGCGTCAGCCCCGCATAGAAGGGCACCGCCTCGAACAGCTGCTGGGAGGCCATCGCGGCGGTGAGCACCTCCAGGTCGAGCCCGATGCGCGACGCCAGCTCGGTTGTGAGCTGCCACTGCGCGCGCGCCGGTTCGCGCCCGCGCACCAGCGCGACGGCCGGTCTGAGCCGCTGGATGCGCCCGTCGGGGTGGACGACCGTGCCCTCCTTCTCGGCGTAGGCCTGGGCGGGAAACACGACGGTGGCATGCTCGCGCAGGCCGTCCGTCACGCACGTGGCCTGCGCGATCACCGTGGAGGCTCGCTCGAGGGCCCGCCCCCACAGCTCGCTGTCACCGTCGCCGTGCTGCTCCGCGCTCAAGGGGTCCGATGCGAGCAGCAGGAGCGCCGCCAGCTCGCCGTCGGCGAGCCCCCGCGCGATTCCGGCGGCGTCCAGGCCGTCTGTTCCCCCGCTCCCACTCGGCTCGGTGAGGCCGGGACCGGCGTTGGGGAGCACGCCCGCCTCGCGCAGCCCGCGGCCGTTGGCGGAGGCCGGGATTTCCAGAAGGCCCGCACCGGCCGTACCGCTCAGCGCCAGGCTGCCGGCGAGCTCGAGCAGAGCCCGCGCACACGCCGCGCCGTCGGGGCCGGCCGTCAGGCGTTCGTGCCACAGGATCACGACCTCCTCGCCGGCGTCGCGCAGCCGCTGCGCGAGCTCCGCGCGCCGCGCCGCATCGAGCACGTCCGCGGCGAGTGCCCGCTGAATCGCCACACCATGACGGCGGGCGCCCTTGCGCAGGCGCAAGTCGAGGATCGGCGCGTCCTCGATCGGGTCGGCCTCGAGCAGGAGCACCGCATGGGCGAACTCCAGGTCGCTGACGCGCGCCTGCAGCCCCGGATCACTCAGCGCGCGGTGCAGGTCAAGCGGCAGCGTGCCCGCGCTGCGGGAGTCCAGGTGGGGGGAGTCGAGACCCTCTCGCATCAGGCGCGCGAGCAGGTGGCCCTCCTCGTTGGTGGTCCCGCCGCCGATGAGCGCAGCGGTGCGAGCCCCCGCGCGCGACAGGCCGGCCGCCGCCTCTGAGAGGGCACGCTCCCAGGAGACGGGGCGCAGCTCTCCGCCGTCGCGAAGCAGCGGCTCTCGCACACGCTCGGCGGCGGCCGGGCCGCCGCCGTTGGCCTGGGGCGGCCCGTTCAACGCGGGATAGGCAAAGCGGCCGCGATCGCACAGCCAGCCGTCGTCGACCTCGGGATGCTCGCGCGCCTGCACGCGCAGCACGCGCTCGTCGCGCACCGTGAGGGTGACGTTGCACTGGGAGGGGCACAGCGTGCACACCGAGCCGGCGTCCTCGATGTCCCAGGGTCGCGCCCTGAACCTGTAAGGGCGCGAGGTGAGCGCCCCGACGGGGCACAGTTCGACGATGTTGCCGCTGAACGGCGCCACGTAGGGGTGACCGTCGAACGTCGCCACGTATGAGTGCGAGCCGCGCTCGAGCAGCACGAGCTGGTGGTCTTCTGAGATCTCCTGGCTGAAGCGCACGCAGCGGTAGCAGAGGATGCAGCGCTCGCGGTCGATCGCGATCTTGGGCGACAGCTCGAGCGGCTTCACGAAGTGGCGCTTGGGCTCGATGAACCGGGACAGGCCGCCGCCCCAGCCGAAGCTGATGTCCTGCAGCGGGCACTCCCCGCCCTTGTCGCAGACGGGACAGTCCAGCGGATGGTTGATCAACAGGAACTCGACGACCGAGCGCTGGGCCTCCTTGACGCGCTCGGACTGGGTGTGCACGACCATCCCATCCTTGACGGGGGTCGAGCAGCCGGTCTGGAGCTTGGGAATGCCCTCGATTTCGACCAGGCACATGCGGCAGGCACCCACCGGCTGGCCGAGTTTGGGCTCGTAGCAGAAGACGGGGATCTCGACATCACCGTGTTTGGCGGCGTCCACGAGCATCGCGTTCTCGGGGGCTTTCACCTCGCGGTCATCGATCGTGAAGGTGATGATGTTCCGCTCGGGACGCGGCATCAGGCCTCGATGGGCTGGAGCGCCTGCAGGCGCCTGGTCTCGATATGGGTTTCGAACTCGTCTTTGAACTTGGCGATCATGGAGCCGATCGGCATCGCCATGGCGTCTCCGAGCACGCACAGGCAGTTGCCGATGATGTGCTCCTGGACCGAGGCCATGATCTCGAGGTCCATCGGCGTGGCCTCGCCCGCCTCGATGCGTTCGAGCATGTGCACCGTCCAGTTGGTGCCCTCGCGGCAGGGTGTGCACTTGCCGCAGGACTCGTGACGGTAGAACTTCGCGGTCTTCAGCGCGACGTCGAGGATAGCGGTGGAGTCGTCCACGACGATGATCGCCCCGGAGCCGAGCATCGAGCCAGCTTTAGCGAGCGAGTCGAAGTCGTAGGGAACGTCGAGGTCCTCGGCCGTCAGCACGGGCGCCGAGGAACCGCCCGGGAACCAGCACTTGACCGAGCGCCCCGGCGGAGGACCGCCCGCCAGGCCGTAGATGATCTCGCGCGAGGGCACGCCCAGTTCGACCTCGTAGTTGCCCGGGCGCTGCACGTGCCCGGACACCGACACGAGCTTCGTGCCGGTCGAGGTCTCGGTGCCGAGGCGGGCGTACTCGGCGCCGCCCATGCGCATGATCGCGGGGACGGTCGCCAGCGTCTCGACGTTGTTGATCAGCGTCGGCCCCTGATACAGGCCCTGGTTGGCCGGGAAGGGAGGCTTCAGCCGGGGGTTGCCGCGCTTGCCTTCCAGCGAGTCGAGCAGGCCGGTCTCCTCGCCGCAGATGTAGGCGCCCGCGCCGCGATGCACGACGAGTGAGAGGGAGTGCTCGGAGCCGAGGATGCGCTCGCCGACATACCCCGCCTCGCGCGCTTCGGCGAGCGCCGCGTCGAGGATGTCGGCCTGCTCGACGTACTCGCCGCGGATGTAGATGAACGAGCGGCTCGCGCCGGCGGCGAACGACGCGATGATCAGCCCCTCGAGCAGCATATGCGGCGTCTTCTGGAGCAGTTCGCGGTCCTTGAACGTCCCCGGCTCGGACTCGTCGGCGTTGCACACGAGGTACTTCTCGATCGAGCCATGCGGCAGGAACGAGACCTTCTTGCCCATCTGGAACCCCGCTCCGCCGCGTCCGCGCAGGTTGGAGGCTTCGAGCTCGCCCAGGACCTCTTCCGGGGTCATCGACAGCGCCTTGCGCAGCGAGTCATAGCCGCCCCGCCGTTCGTAGACCTCGAGCGTCTTCAGGCCGGGCTCGTCGATGCGGTCGAACAGGATCTTCACCGACCCGTCTCCGGGTCCGCGCAGTCCCTGCGCGACAGCTGCTTCTCCACAAGCACCGGCCGCCCCGCGCGCACGTCATCGAGGAGCACCGGCACGTCCGCGATCTGAAGGGGGCCGACGTACACGCCGTCGACGGAGGCCATGGGGGCGATGTCGCAGGCGCCCAGGCACTCGAACGAGCGCACGTTGAAGGCCGGGTCCTCGCCCGCCGCCGAGCGGATGGTCGCGTACAGCTCATCCGCGCCGCGCAGCGAACAGGAGATGTTCGTGCACACGAAGATCGCGTGGGCTCCCACGGGCTGGGTCTCGAGCATGTCGTAGAACGTCGCCACCGCGTCGAGCGAGGCGGGCGTCACCCCCATCACGCAGGCGACCTGGTCGATCGCCTCCGGGGAGCACCAGCCGTGCACGCGCTGGGCAGCCTCCAGGGCCGGCAGGTTGGCCGAGCGGGGATCGGGATACAGAGCCATGTGCGCTTCGATCTCCCGCCGCAGCTCCTGCGGCACGGGCGTCGTGGCCGGGTCGGGGATCGTAGCCGGGTCGCGCTCGAGGTCGGCGGCAACATCCCATCCGCGTGAGCCGGCGGCGGCGCTCACCGGTCGATCCCTCCGAGAATCGGGTCGAGCATGGCGGTGGTGGCGATCATGTCGGCGATGTAGCTGCCGCGGCTCATGTGCCGGAGCGCCTGGAGGTTGACGAACGACGGGTCGCGCATGTGCACCCGCGCGGGCTTTGAGCTGCCGTCGGAGCGCACGTAGCAGGCGAGCTCTCCGCGGGGGGACTCGATCGGGCTGTAGATCTCCCCCGGCGGCACCCTGAACCCCTCTGTGACCAGCTTGAAGTGGTGGATCAGCGCCTCCATCGAGGTGGCGAGCTCGTGGCGGGGGGGCAGCGAGACCTTGCGGTCCTCGGTGATGAACGGGCCCTCGGGCAGCCCGTCGAGGGCCTGCTCGATGATGTGCACGGACTCGTAGATCTCGGCCAGCCTGACCGCGAAGCGGTCGTAGTTGTCGCCGACCGTTCCCACCGGGATCTTGAACTTGAAGTGGTCGTAGGAGCTGTACGGCGCGGCCTTGCGCAGGTCCCAGGGGTTCCCGGCTGCGCGCAGCAGCGGACCGGTCACGCCGAGCCCCAGCAGCGTCTCGGCGTCCAGGGGGCAGGTTCCGCGCAGCCTCTGCAGCACGATCTCGTTGGAGTTCAGGATCGCGCCGTACTCATCGGCGCGCTCGGGCATCACCTTCAGGAACTCGCGGAGCTTTCCCTCGAAGCCCTTGGGGATGTCCTCGATCACGCCGCCCACCTGGAAGTAGCGCGTGTGCATCCGCGCTCCGGAGGACATCTCGAACAGGTCGAGGATCAGCTCGCGCTCGCGCAGGCAGTACAGGAATATCGAGACCGCGCCGAGGTCGAGCGCGCTCGTGCCGAGCCAGATCAGGTGCGAGGCGATGCGGTTCAGCTCGAGGTGAATCACGCGCAGATACTGGCCGCGTGGCGGGATCTCGACCTCGAGCAGCGTCTCCACAGCGGTGCAGTAGGCCATCGCGTTGAAGTAGTAGGACAGGTAGTCCATGCGCTCGACGATCGGGATGACCTTCCAGTAGGCCTTGTCCTCGGCCGTCTTCTCGATGCCCGTGTGCACGTAGCCGATGACCGGTTTGATGTCCCGCACGACCTCCCCCTGGAGGGTCACCAGCAGGCGCAGCACGCCGTGGGTGGCCGGGTGGTGCGGGCCAAAGTTGAGCGTCAGCAGCTCCTCCGTGGTCTCGGAGCCTTCCACTCCGTCGATCTGCTCCTCGACGGGTGAGAGCGTGATGCTCTGCTCGCGCCGGCGGTACTCCGACTGCGATGGACTGTCGGTTCCGGGCGGGCTCACTCCCGCACCTCAAGCCATTTCCTCTCGTCGCGGGTGAAGATCACCGGTTCGCCGCCGATCGGGAAATCGCGGCGCTGCGGGTGTCCCTCGTAGTCCTCGGGCATCAGGATCCGTCGCAGGTCCGGATGGCCCTCGAACACGACGCCGAACATGTCGTAGACCTCGCGCTCCTGGTGGTCGGCTGTCGGCCAGTCGGCGGTCACCGACTCGACCGTCGGCGCGTCCAGCGGGACGCGGAGCTTCACGGTGATGCGGTCCACCCGGCTCATGTCGAGCAGCTCATAGATCACGCCCAGCCGCGGTTCCTCGGGGTAGTAGTCCACCCCGTGCACGCTGGCCAGGAATGTGAATCCATGCGCGCGCAGCTTCTGAAGCACGCTGCGAATCTGCGCCGGATCGACCACGAGGGTGGCTCGTTCGCGGAAGTACACGGTCTCGAACGTCGCATCGCCCAGCTCCGCGGCGAGCAACTCGAGCCCCGTGGCATCAGGCACCTGAGGGAGCCTCCTCCGTGCCGACCGCGTCGTAGCGCTCGCGCCAGCCCATGTCGGGATCGTCCTGCACCATCTTGCGCAGCTTGAGGATTCCGTGCATCAGCGCCTCCGGGCGCGGCGGGCATCCGGGCACATGCACGTCGATCGGCATGAACTTGTCGGCGGGCACGAGGGCGTAGTTGTTGAAGACGCCCATCGAGCTGCAGCAGGCGCCCATCGAGATCGCCCACTTGGGCTCGAGCATCTGGTCGTACAGCCTGCGGATGATCGGGGCCATCTTGATCGACACACGTCCCGCGAGGATGATCAGGTCGGCCTGGCGGGGCGAGGCGCGGAATGCCTCATAGCCGAACCGCGCGATGTCCATGCGCGGGCCGGCCGCCTGGAACTGCTCCATCGCGCAGCAGGCCAGCCCGAAGCCGAGCGGGAAGAACGAGTTCGATCGCGCCCATGCGACGGTTTTGTCGAGCGTGGTAGTGAGCACGCGTTCTGAGACGTAGCGCTCGAAGTCCGAGCCCTCCAGCTGGGCCGGGCGGTTTGCTCCCTCGAGATCGCCGCCGCGCAGCAGCTGGCGCGCGTTGAGGTTGCGCACACGCAGATCACGCGAGGCTCCCGCGCCGGCGGACGGTTCGCGCTTTACCTCCACTCGAGCGCGCCTCGCCGCCATACGTAGACGAACGCCACGAACAGCAGCAGGATGAAGACGATCGCCTCGACCAGCGCAAAGCTGCCGAACGCGCGCAGCTCGATCGCGATCGGGTAGAGGAAGATGACCTCGATGTCGAACAGGATGAACAGCATCGCGATCAGGTAGAAGCTGATGCCGAAGCGCATCTCGCGCTTGACCTCCGAGGGCAGGCCGCACTCGTAGGGATCCTGCTTGTGCCGCGCCGCGCGACGCGGCCCGATGAAGGAGTTCAGAGCGGTGAACGCTACGCCCACGGCGCCGCCGAGAAACACGAAGACGACCGCCGGTAGATAGCTGCGCAGCACCGCGCGCTGTTATATCACCGCTTGTGCCAAAGTGTCACATAGTGACAATCGGCTCGATATCGCGCACATGACCGAGGCGGTCGTGGCGGGCGCGCTTGCGGTGGCGGGGCTGAATGCGCTGCCGGGTCTGCTGGGTGGCTGGCTGTGGTACCGCCACGAGCTCGCCGTTCAGAGCCTGCACAGGGCGTTCTGGGTTCTGCTGCGGGTGGGGCAGGGCTCCGCGCTGACCCTGGCCGTGGCGGTGGGGTCGCTCGCGGTCGCGGGCCACTACTCAAGCGACCATCTGTTCTACCTGTATTCGCTGCTCCCGCTAGCCGTTGCCTTCGTCGCCGAGCAGCTTCGCGTGGCCTCGGCGCAGACGATCCTCGACCAGCGCGGACTCCCCGGCGCCGAGGCGGTCGGAGGCCTCCCGGAGCGCGATCAGCAGCTTATCGTCGGGGAGATCGTGCGGCGGGAGACGGGCGTGATGGCGCTGTCGGCGCTCGTGGTGGTGTTCCTCGCGCTGCGCGCCGCGTCCACTGCCCACGGCTTCTGAGTCGGGGCTAGGCTCACGGGTTCGGAGTGGGGCCTATATATTCCCGGCGCATGAAGGTCGCCGCCACGACGACGCTCCTGCTGCTCTGCGCCGCGCTGCTCGGCGCGTGCGGCTCGCAGGGGAACCAGGTCGCAAAGACCAGTCCCTACTACCGCGGATCGGTGCTGTTCGCCGCCCGCTGCTCGGGTTGTCACACGCTGTCGGTGGTCGGTGCCGAGGGGTCGGCGACGAGCATCAGCAACCGTGTGCGCACCAACGGCCCGAACTTCAACTTCCGCAAGGAGAACGTGGAACAGGTGCTCTTTGCGATACGCAACGGCGGCTTCTCGGGCGCGATCATGCCGCAGAACATCGTCGTGGGCGACGATGCGCAGGCCGTCGCGAGCTTCCTCGCCGAGTACTCCGGGCGCCAGGCCAAGAAGGTGCCCTCCGTGAACATCACGCTCTCGACGAAATAGGAAGCCGCGGAGAGGCGGCTGAGCGGCGTGCTCGAGCTCAAGCGCATCCGCGAGGACCCCGACGGCGTTCGCGCGGCGCTCCTGCGGCGCGGGGAGTCGCTCGCCGCCGGGATCGACCTCGTAGTCTCACTCGACGAGCGCCGGCGCACGCTGCTGCCCGAGCTCGAGGGGCTGCGGGCTGAGCAGAACGACGCGAACGCGCGCATCAGGGCGGCGAGCGACGAGGCCGAGCGGGCTCGCGAGATAGACGCGATGCGCGCGGTCGCTGCCCGCGCGAAAGAGCTCGAGCGCGAGCTCGTCGTGGTGGAGCTCGATCTGAAGGAGGCGCTTGCGCCCCTGCCCAACCTGCCGGATCCGACCGCCGCGCCGGGGCCGCAGGACGAGGTCGTGCGCGAGGTGGGCAGGGTCCCGGAGCTCTCGTTTGCGCCCCGTGATCACCTGGAGCTCGCGGGGGAGATGATCGACATGGATCGCGCGGCGAACCTGTCGGGGTCGCGGTTCGCCTACCTGAAAGGCGACCTCGTGATGCTCGAGCTGGCGCTCGTGCGCTGGACGCTTGAGAAGCTGCGCGGGCAGGGCTTCGAGCCGGTCATACCGCCGGTGCTCGTGCGGGAACGCGCGCTGTACGGGACCGGCTTTTTGCCGGACACCGAGCAGCAGATCTACCACGTGGCCGAGGATGAGCTGTATCTCGTCGGCACCTCCGAGGTCGCGCTGGCCTCACTGCACGACGGGGAGCTGATCGACGCCGAGCGGCTGCCGCTGCGCTACGCCGGGTTCTCGCCGTGCTTCCGGCGCGAGGCCGGTGCGGCAGGCAAGGACACCCGCGGAATCTTCCGCGTGCATCAGTTCGACAAGGTCGAGATGTTCAGCTTCGTCTCACCCCAGGACTCCGCCTCAGAGCACGAGCGGATACTGGCCGTCGAGGAGGAGATCCTCTCAGAGCTCGAGCTGCCCTACCGCGTGGTCAACATCGCGGTCACCGACCTCGGCAGCTCGGCGGCGAAGAAGTACGACTGCGAGGCGTGGCTGCCGAGCCAGTCCCGTTACCGCGAGCTGACCTCGTGCTCGAACACGACCGACTACCAGGCTCGGCGCCTGAACATCCGCATGCGCCGGGAGAAGGGCACGCAGACGCCGCATACGCTGAACGGCACCGCGGTCGCGGTGGGGCGGACGATCGTGGCTCTGCTGGAGAACGGCCAGCAGGCCGACGGCAGCGTCGAGCTGCCCCAGACGCTCGTGGCATACGGAGCACCCGCGCGCCTGGAGCCGGCGCCGGAGGGGTAGCGACGACGCTTAGCTTAGAGGGCGGCTGTGGGGGGTACCCCAGATTACGTCCAGGGCGAGGTTAGGGAGCCCTAATCTGTGCTACCTTCATCTCGTCGATATCCAAGCGCCGAAGTCGGGATTCGCCAGGATCCGCAGGGAGATCGCCTTGTCGCTGCACCCCACAGCACCATCTGACCCTCCGATCGGCGCAGCTTCGGCGACTCGTCCCAACCGGCTGGGCCAGCGCAGGAGCCTGTACGTATGGACGGCGGTGGTGCTCGGCGTATGCGTGGCGGCGGTCATTCTCGGCTGGCACGCACACGGAGGCACGGCTAACCCGACCGACTCCGCCAACCGCATGAGCCCCACGACGGCCACGATCAACAGCGGCGTGCTGGTGTTCCGAGAGGGCCTCGAGACGATCCTCGTGCTCGCGGCCGTTACGGCCAGCTTCCTGGGCGGCAACCGCGCGTATCGCAAGCCGGTCGCCATGGGCGGCGGGGCGGCGCTGCTGGCCTCGGTGGGAACGTGGTTCTTGGCGGTGTGGTTCATCGGCATGTTCGGCAACGGCGGCCTGTCGGTGCAGGCGGCCACCGGCATCCCGGCGATCCTCGTGCTGCTCGTGGTGATGAATTGGTTCTTCCACAAGCTGTACTGGACCGGGTGGATCTCCCACCACCACAAGCGCCGTCGCGGGCTGCTCGGGTCAAACGACGAGACGGGAAAACGCGCGATGCTGCTGGGCCTCGGCCTGCTCGGCTTCACCTCGGTCTATCGCGAGGGCTTTGAGATCGTGATCTTTCTGCAGGGCCTGCGTGAGCGGTTCGGGTCGAGCGTGGTGCTCGAGGGTGTGGTGCTCGGCCTGCTCTTCACGGCGGCCGTCGGTGTGCTGACGTTCGGCCTGCACCAGCGGCTGCCCTACCGGAAACTGCTCATCATCACCGGCGGAATGCTCGTGGTGGTGCTGTGGGTGATGGTCGGCGAGCAGGTCAACGAGATGCAGCTGGCCGGCTGGATCGGGACGACCAACATCCCGGGCCTGAACCTCCCCGGCTGGACCGGCACGTGGTTCTCGATATTCCCCAACGTCGAGACCTTCGCCGCGCAGGCGCTGGCCCTGCTGGTCGTGGTCGGGTCCTACTTCGCGGCGCAGTATCTGCGCGTCTGGCGTCCCCGCAGCCGTGGTGAAGAGGGCGCCCGCCCGGCCGAGGCCCCGCCCTCCTCCGAGCGCGCCGGCGATCGACCGGCGACGGTCGTGACCGCGCAGTATTGACGCGCGCGCCTCAGCGACGCCGATCTCAGCGGACCTGGAAGCTCAGCGAGCGGGCGGTTCCGTGCGCGGGCGCCAGGGTCAGCCGGTAGCGCCCGGCCCCGAGGGTGTTGCGGCCGCGCAGGCGGCGGCTGTTGCGTCCCCGCGCAGCCGTGAGCGTGAGCGAGTCTGACAACAGCTGCCAGCGGGTACGTCCCCGCACGCGGATCAGCTTGGCCAGGGTGACGTGCACGCGGGCGGCGGCGGTGATCGTGAAGGCGAAACCCATCTGGGAGGCGACCGGGTGGGCGCGGCGCAGGGCGATGATCGCGTTGTGGGTCAGCGACAGGCGCGACAGTACCGCCGCGAGCGTGCTCGAGCCGCTCGAGGACGAGGAGGCGGATGTCGCGCTTTCGGGCTCCACGGTTTCGGTCACCGGTGGGCCTGTTTCCCCGCCCGTCTGGGTGACCGGCGATTCGCCGCCTCCGCCTCCGCCGCCCGTGCCCTGGATCGCCCCGCCCGATTCTTCTTCGCTGCCGGGCGCGCCGCTGCCGCTGGTGGTGTCTTGGCTGCCGGCCGGCTCGAAGGCCGCTATGCCGTCCGGCGTGCCGACGCCCGAAGGGCCGTCGTAGCCGGGGCCGGCCACACAGATCAGTTTCGGCGAGCAGGCCGCCTCCTGTTCGGTGGTGGAGCACGCGGATTCGCCAGAGCCGTTGAAGCCCCTGCTGCATTTGCCGTTCGAGCCGGAGACGACATCGTGGAGCGAGGCGGGCGCGTTGACGAGGTTTTCGTAGAGCGTCTGCGCCGGGTACTTGACCGCTTCGCCATTCGCTTCCTTGCCGACGCCGCCCGCGAGTGCGAACGTCGCTGCGATGACCGGCGAGGCCACGCTCGTGCCGCCCATCGTTACCCAGCCGGAGCGTTCTGTGCCGTTCTGTTCTATCACGGGCGTCGAGTCGTAGACCGCCACGCCTGTGTAGGGGTCGGCGTCCGCGGAGACGTCGGCCACCGCGCGCTTGCCGGCGCAGCCAACGGCCGCGAAGCCCGCGACACTCTGCTGCCAGGCCGGCGCTTCGAAGATGGTGCTGCAGCCGCCGCCGCTTGCGCCGTAGCCGTTCCAGACCTTCTCCGAGGCCCAGGCCCCTCCGGAGCCGAGGGTCAGGCGGGTGCCGCCGACCGCGACAACGTGCGGCGAGGAGGCGGGGTACTCGACAGAGTTTTCGTTCGCTTCCCGGCTCAGGTAGCCGTGGTCGCCCGAGGAGGCGGTGATGACGGTGCCGGGATGATTGAACGGGCCGCTGTGCTCCTGCGCCGTCGTCTCGCCGACCTCGGATCCGCCCCAGGAATTGGAGATCTCTGTGGCGCCGAGGCTCTCGGCCTGGTGCTCAGCGGCTTCGAGGTCGGCGTAGCTGGAGGAATATGCCTCGACCAGCAGGATGCGACAGCTCGGGCAAAGGCCGTGCGCCACCTCGACATCCGTTGCGATCTCCTGTGCCCAGCCGGCTTCAGTCGGAGGGCCGCTCAGCGGGAAGCCGCCCTGCATTTCAACCTTCTTGAAGCAGCCGTTCCCAGTGGTGCATGCCGGCAGCGCCCACTTTTTATCGAACACTTCCAAATCGTGCTCGACGGTCGGGTCGTTGTCGGCGTCAACCAGCGCGAGCGTCTGCTGGGTCGCCGGTGGGGGGACCGCGGAGAGGCTGTAGGCGCTCAGCAGGTTCTGGGGGCTGAGGCTGCCGTACCACGGTTCTGTGGATTCGACCGCGGGTATTGCTGCGCTCGCGGTCGCGGGGCTCGGCGACTGGCCTGTGCCCGCGCGCCCAGCGCGCAGCGCCCGCGCGCCGCGTACCGCCAGCGGGCGCTTTGCGCGCAGCCGCAACCCCAGGCAGCCTGCATGGCCGGGCCCCGGCGTGGAGCAGAGTGCGCCCACTTCATATTCCGAGGGGGACAGCGCCGCCCCGGCGGCCGGGGCGAAGAGCAGGGCGCACACGAGCATGGCCGGCGCGAGCAGCGCGGCGCGGACGACGGCTCGTTGTGTTCGCTGATTCATTGAAAGCGGTGCTGCGATCAGCTCCAGTGATCGACTCGCGAGGAGTGCCGCTTGAGGAAAGGCGGGGCATCTGGCCCTATTTCAGGCGCGCCCGCTCGAGCGCGCCGGGGGCGCCCGCGCTCGGCCGGGGGCCTCTGCGCCGACTACGCTAGGGCGGCGATGCGACCGTTCGGCTTCCTGCTCGCCACCGAGCCGCCGCCCCGGCGGACGGGGGTGCTCGTGGCCGTGGCCGCGGTGGCGCTGTGCACCCTGCTGATCTACCCGCTCAAGCAGATCGCGGCGGTGGTGTCGCTCGGCGTCGTGTACCTGCTCGCGGTGCTCATCGTCTCGGCGATCTGGGGGGCGTGGCTGGGGGTCTTCACGGCGGTGCTGAGCGCGGCGGCATTCAACTTCTTCCACCTGCCCCCCGTCGGGCAGTTCGACATCTCCGGATCTGGCAACTGGGTGGCCCTGGTGGCGTTCCTCGTGGCGGCAGCGATCGTGAGCTCGATCGCCGAAGTCACGCGGGCCCGCACGCGCGACGCCGAGGATCGCAGGCGCGAGGCCGATCTGGCCGCCGAGATGGCGCGTCTGCTGTTGCGTGGGGACAACCTTGCCGAGGCCCTGCCCACGGCGGCCGCGCGGCTGGCGCATGCGCTCGAGCTGAGCTCGGCGGCGATCGAGATGGAGGCGGTCGAGGGGGACGATCGCCGCGTCGCCTTCCCGTTGCGCGAGGGCACCACCCGGCTGGGGACGCTGTTGGTGGGGGCGGACACCTCCGAGGCCAACCTGCGTCGGCTGCAGGAGCGGGTGGTGCCGGCGCTGGAGGGGCTGCTCAGCGCGGCGCTCGAGCGCGAGGGGCTGTTGGGCGGGGTGGTGGAGACGGCGGCGCTGCGCCGGGCCGACACCGTCAAGACCGCGCTGCTGCGCGCGGTCTCCCACGATCTGCGCTCGCCGCTGACGGCCATCTCGGCCGCCGGCGAGGCGGTCGGCTCCCCGTCGCTGTCGCAACCGGAGCGCGAAGAGATGGCGGCGGTCATCCAGGAGGAGACGCGACGGCTGTCGCGGCTGGTGGACAATCTCCTGGACCTCTCGCGCCTTGAAGCGGGCGCGGCCGAGCCGCGCAGGGAGTGGACCTCGGTGGAGGAGCTGATCCGCGCCGCGCTGGGAGACCTGGCGGCCGGTCCGGATGAGTTCAGCCTGTCGATCGACCGCGACATGCCGCTGGTGAGCGTCGATCCGGTGCAGATGGAGCGAGCGCTCGTGAACGTGCTCGAGAACGCGCGGCGGCACTCCGGCGGGCACCCCGTATCGGTGCGGGCCCGCGCGGTGCGCAGCCTGGCACAGGCTCGCCGCCGGCCCGTGGCGGCCGGAGGCGGCAGCTCCGCCGAGGAGTCCGAGGATCGCGGGCCTGCGGGTGACCGGGTGATCGTCCGCGTGGTGGATCGGGGACCCGGCATCCCGCCGGCGCAGCTCGAGCGGGTGTTCGAGCCGTTCTACCGCGCCGGCACGCCCGCCGGCGGGCACCGTGGCTCGGGCCTGGGGCTTGCCATCGCCCGGGGCTTCACCGAAGCCAACGCCGGGTCGCTGCACGTGGAGTCGCTTCCGGGTCAGGGAGCCGCCTTCGTGTTCGAGCTGCCACTCCAGCAGTCGCGGGAGGAGCCGGCCAGGTGAACACCCAGGGCCAACCCGCCCCGCCCAAGCGTCCGCGGGTGCTGGTCGTCGACGATGAGCCGCAGATCGTGCGCGCGCTGAAGGTGGTGCTGCGCGAGGCCGGCTTTGAGGCGGTTCCCGCCGAGACGGCCTCGGAGGCGCTCGATCTCGCCGCGGTGCGCCCGCCCGATGCGGCGATCGTCGACCTCGTGCTGCCCGACGGCGACGGCGTGGAGGTCACGCGGAGGCTGCGCGAGTGGAGCGAGATGCCGATCCTCGTGCTGTCGGCCGTGGGCGAGGAGGAGCAGAAGGTCAGGGCCCTCGAGGCGGGAGCCGACGACTACATCACCAAGCCGTTCGGCACGCGCGAGCTCGTTGCCCGGCTGCAGGCGGCGCTGCGCCGGGCCGGACGGGGGGAGGATGAACCGAGCATCGTCGTGGACGGCCTCGAGATAGACCTCGCCGCCCGCGCGGTGCTGCGCGATTCAGAGCCGGTGCATCTCACCCCGATCGAGTTCGAGCTGCTGCGGGTGCTGGTGCGCAATCGCGGACGGCTGATGACCCACCGCAAGCTGCTGGCGGAGGTGTGGGGACCCGAGTACGTCGATGACATCCAGCCGCTTCGCACCCACATCGCGAGATTGCGGGGCAAGATCGAGCCGGAGGGCGCGGAGGGGCCTCGCTACATCGTCACCGACCCGGGGGTCGGGTACCGATTCTCTTCATGAGAGGCCCCGTCGGGGCCTGTGAGCGTGCGCCGTGAGCCGCTGGGCGCCGCTGGTCGTGCCCGTGTGACCGTGTCAAAGCGCCGTCACGAAATCGTTACGTGTGGGCCGCTGATCGTTATGCGGCCGTGATGTGACGGCTTCCATAGTGGTGGCCATGGACGTCGTGGCAATCGTTCTCGGGATCGTGATGTTCGCGATTCTCTTGCTCATGATCGAGGGCATCGACCGGGTATGAGCCTGTCGCTTCCCCTCGGCTCCTTCATCGCGCACATGAGCGGCGCCGACTTCTTCGGCCTGGTCGTCTCCGTGCTGGTGATCGGCTACCTCTTCTACGCGCTGGTTCGCGGGGAGAAGCTCTAAAGAATGACGTTCGCCGGCTGGCTCACGATCGTGCTGTTCGCGGTCATCCTGACCGCGCTCGCCTTCCCGCTCGGCAGCTACATGGC
>Ga0182024_10003893_pt1 | contig 34955 bp, 29 predicted proteins | sample P32metaG_FD_120480 | JGI IMG/M metagenome (GOLD analysis project Ga0182024, IMG submission 120480) | Permafrost microbial communities from Stordalen Mire, Sweden - P3-2 metaG (Illumina Assembly) | ecosystem: Environmental > Terrestrial > Soil > Wetlands > Permafrost | place: Sweden: Stordalen...
CATCTGCGCCCCTACTGTGGGCTTATACGCCATGGCCGGTTACTTCCTTGCGCCGCGACGCAGAATGAAATAGTTGATCAACTCCATCGAGGAGTTGTCCATTTCCACGTCAAAGGCTTCCACCTTATTGGTGAAGTAGTTGTAGGCCCACACGGCAGGCACGGCAACCAACAAACCAAACGCGGTGGTGACCAAGGCTTCTGCGATACCGCCGGCGACCGCCGACAGACCGGTAGCTTTACTGGTCTCGATACCTTTAAACGCGTTCAAAATACCGACCACCGTGCCGAACAGTCCCACGAACGGCGCCGTGGAGCCGATCGTCGCGAGGGCCGACAGACCGCGCTTCATTTCCGCGTGTACGATGGCGATGGAGCGCTCCAGACCGCGCTTGGCTGCTTCCACCACGTCCGCGTCGGATACTTGCTGCGAAGCCGACTGAAATTCCGACAAGCCCGTCGCAACTACTTTCGCGATGTGGCTCTTCTTGTTGCGTTCCGCAATGGCGATCGCTTCATCCAGCTTGCCTTCCTTCAGTGCTCCGGCAACCTGCTGGACGAATACACGCGACTGCTTGCGTGCCGCGCTGTACATCAACGCGCGGTCGATCATCACACCGAACGAATAAACGGAAAGTACGAACAAAATCCCTACGACGACTCTGGGCAGGGTGCTCATTGTGGACCACATGCTCTGCAAGCTCCACGTGCTGGTCGTGGATTGCAGGAATATGGCCGCGCTTACGTACAAAGTGGCTACCATTCGTATGCTCCTTAATAAGTTTGCTAGCTAAAACCTTTCTACTCGGCCCGAAACGCCTGCCCCATGACGGGCGCTGCAAACCGTATTACTGGTTGAGAGAGAAAATCACGTCAATCGTGGTATCCACTTCGACCGGCTCGCCGTTCAAGGTGGTTGCCTGATACCGCCATTGCTTCACGGCGTCCAATGCAGCCTGCACCAACAACGGGTGGCCGGAGATGACCTCGAGCTGCTCGACCTGGCCATTCTTACCGATAATGGCGTGCAGTCTTACCGTCCCGGAGATACGCGTCTGGCGCGCCAATGGAGGATAGAGCGGCTGCACCTTATTCATCAGCTTTGCAGCGGTTACGTTGCCGCCCTGACGAATACGAGATTGCGTCGGCTTGGGAGGAGGTGGTGCACCACCTACGCCGCCAATCACACCACCGATCACGCCTCCCATCTGGCCGCCGGCCACGCCACCAACTACACCGCCCTGCATGCCCATGGAACTCATATCCGGCGCGTCTTCCTTAATAATTTTGATGTCCTTCGGGATAACCTTCGGCGTAACGAGCTTCCCAGCGTCCATCAAGTGCACTTGCGGCTTGATGTGCACCACCTGCGCGATCGGAGGAGGAGGAGGAGGAGGAGGAGGAGGCGGCGCTGTCAGCATCGTTGCCATCATCGTTTTCGGCAGCGCCTCGGTGTAAATCAGCGGGATTAAAATCAGCACCGCGAGAAAAGCCGTCTGGAAAACCATGGAGAGTACGACCGTCCAGGGCTTATTCGTTTTCTTCGGATTCGGACTTGAAACCACCATCTCGTCAAACATGGTCCCTTACCTCCTCCCGGCCGGAGCGAGACGCCCTGAGGCGCCCGGATTCGGACGGGTCTTACCGGCAGAACCGGTACTTGTTGCAAGACCTTGGCCGCGCCAACGATTCCAGGCGACCACTAACGGGGCGGCAATGCCAAAACTGGAGTACGTTCCTACCACAATACCCACCACCAGAGCAAAGGAGAAAGCGCGCAAAACCTGCCCCCCCATGAGGAACAGAACCAGCACTGTCAAAAACGTTAATCCACTGGTTAGTAATGTTCGAGAAAGCGTTTGATTAATGGACTTATTCACCACATCCGCGAAGGATTCGCGACGCAACAATCGGTTGTTTTCACGAATGCGATCGAAGATCACGATGGTGTCATTCATCGAATATCCAACCAGGGTCAGCAAGGCCGCTATGACGGTCAGGGAAATTTCGAAATGCAGCAGCGACAAAAATCCTATGGTGATCAATACGTCGTGAAAAACCGCAAGGACAGCCGCAGCCCCGTAAACCCACTCAAATCTGAACGCAATATATACCAGCATGCCCGCCAAAGCATAGAGGGTAACTAAAATCGCCTGGCGCCTCAGCTCGCTGCCTACTTTGGGGCCCACAATCTCCACGTTGCGAATCGTAAAGGCGCCAAGGACAAAATTGTCTTTGATGGCGCTGAGCACTGCGGGCGTCACTCCATCGACCTTGGACAAATCATCAAAATTAGTCAGCACGCCATTTTTATCGCGATCGCGATCATCCAGGATCTTCTTTGCCAGTTGGTTGTAGCGGTCCCCGGCGTTAACACCCAATAAAAGAGGATCGCGTTGCGTGAGCAGTGCCGAGAGCGACGCAGGAGTGGCGGCATTAAAATCCGGCTTGCCGGCGCTGCTGCTGCCGTAAATGGTATTCAGCGCATTGATTATTTGTGTCTTGCTGACATCCAGAGCCTGATCCGCCTGGCCTTTCTGTTCCAAACTTATGATGACTTCATTCGCATTGGGATTCGCGATGTCACTGATGCCCTGAATTTCGCTGTTGGTCAAACCTTGCGCGGCGAGGCCGGAGCGCAGCTTGTCGATGTTCGGGGGTTGCGCGAAGCGCACGTCCACGTTAGTGCCGCCCTTGAAATCCAAGCCGTAGCGGATACCGCCCTGGGAGACAACCGAAACTATACCGACCAGCAAAAGCAATCCGCTGAGCGCGAAGAAATACTTGGCCTTGCCCATCCAGTCGATGTTGGGCTGTTTAAATAGCTCAATCATGCCGCTTATACTTCCCTTCCTTAGACTCCAGGGAGTTCCCGTTTGTTCCCGGCGCGGTAGGTTACAAAAACGGCGAACGGAGTCTTGCTTATAACTCTCCTGTTTTGTATCCAGCGAACCGTGTATTAAGACAATTTAATTCAGTTCTAGTACGGTCTAAGTGCACTAGATGCTGAGTTCTCCCTGCCGTTCCATCTTGGAAAGGTGATATTGAAAAATGGTCTTCGAAACATAGATGGCCGTGAATACGTTTGCGATCAAACCGATAGTTAGAGTAATCGCAAAACCTCGAATGGGCCCTGTGCCAAATAAGAACAGGAAAAAGGCTGACACCACCGTGGTAACGTGCGTGTCAATGATGGTCAGAAAAGCTTTCGCGAAGCCCGACTCTACCGCAGCGGCAGCAGACTTGCCGTTGCGCAATTCTTCGCGTATACGCTCGAACACCAGAACGTTCGAATCCACGCCCATACCGATGGTCAGAATCACTCCCGCGATTCCGGGCAGGGTCAGCACCGCGCCAGCCATAGCCAGCACGGCGAGCAATATGAAAAGGTTGAGAATCAAAGCCAGAACGGCATTTACGCCCGACAAGCGGTAGTAAAACAGCATGAAAATCATCACTACCAACAGGCTCAAAATCGATGCCTGCACTCCGTGTCTGATGGAGTCCGCTCCCAGCGATGGACCGACGGTGCGCTCCTCAAGGTATTTAATCGAAGCAGGCAGCGCTCCTGCGCGCAAAACCAATGCCAGGTCGTGCGCCGATTCCTGGCTGAAATTGCCTTCAATCATTCCCTGATCATCGATGCGACCGTTGATCACTGGAGCTGAATAGACACGATGGTCCAGCACGATGGCCATCTGCCGTCCCTTATTCTGCTCGGTGAAAGGTCCGAAACGCTTCGCTGCGTCTCCCGACAAACTGAAGTTCACTTCAAACTGGCCGGGATTGTTGGTGTTACGGTTCTCGGTGGCACTGCGCAGATCTCGTCCGGTCACCACCGGTGCCCGACTCAGCAAATACCAGCTTTCGCCGGTGTCTTGCGCGCCGGTAGGAGTGCGGCGCTCCGAGCGGCCCGGAACTAACTCCGTATTTGCCGGCAGTACCCCGCCGTGCTTCACCAGCGCTTCCGATTCAGAGGCATACGCGGTCGGGTCTTCCACCAACTTTAATTCGAGCTGACCTCCGGCCTGAATCACCGATTTCGCTCGAGTCGGATCGCCTTCGCCGGGCAACTGCACCAGGATCTCGTTATCCTTACGGCCGTGCAGCTGAATGGTCGGCTCAGTCAATCCCAACGCATTGATGCGTCGCGCGATGGTCTCGAGCGACTGCGACATGGTCTGATCCTGAATCTGGGTTACCGCCCCGGCTCGCAACGTCAAGGTGTACCCGGAAGGATCGCCGGCGGCCGGCGACAGATCCCATACGTTGCTGTATTGCGCGTTCACGACATCCCGGAAAGTCGAGAGTTGAGCGGGATCGATATTGCGCACCAGAATGTGCGTATCGTCCAGGCGCCGAATCTCGTCGTAATGAATGTCCTTGGCGCGCATCTGACTGATCAGCCGGTCAACGGTCTGATCGGTTTCCTGCGCGATGGCCTCCTGGACCTGGACTTGCAGAATTAAATGGGTGCCACCCTGGAGATCGAGACCTAGCTTGATCTGGTGGTTGAAATTGTCCTTTATCTGTTGCACCGAGGTCGGGAACGTCGGCACCCCGATCAGCACGTAAATGCAGACAAGGACGACAGCAACGATAAACAGCGCTTTCCACTTCAGATTGGGGTTCATGATTAGAAGATCGGGCGCCGGACCGGGCGGCGGTTGAATTTATCCTGCGTCATACGTTTTGCATCTTTGACTCGGCATTTTGACTTGGCGTCTTTCACTTTGCATCTTTTACTTGGCGTCTTCCGGTGTCTCGACCTGGGCGATGGCCGATCGCGCGACGCGAATTTTAACTTGCGGATCCGTTGCGATTTTCAAAATTACGGTATCGCCGTCGATGCCGTTGATGGTGCCGTAAATGCCGCCATTGGTGATCACTCGGTCGCCCGCCTTTATGGCCGACAGCATTTCCTGCACCTTCTTGCGCTGCCGCTGCTGCGGCATGATCACCATGAAATACATAATTCCGAACATCAGCCCGAGCGGAATCAGAAAGCTCGAAAAGCCGGATGCCGGACTAGCCTGAAAAAATGCCGCAAGAATCATGTAGATCTAAGAACTTGCCCCTTCTGCCGGGACAAGCCCCTTGCCCCAGATAGGAATAGCGCCCACAGCATACTCTAAAATTACAGAGAAAAACCCCACCGCGGCTGGCTCTCCGCTCGAAATCCACCCTTAACTTGGATGTTAGCGGCCGCGATGCGACTGCCCGCGGTCATCTCTCAGGCGCCGGCGTTCTGACAACAGACTCTTTACCCGGCTTACCCCTCAGGCCGGACCGGCGACGTAGCGCGCCTGCATCTCTGCTGAGAATTTTGCGAGATTCCCAAACTCGATAGCCTCGCGGATTTTCCGCATGATGTCAAGGTAAAAGTGGATATTGTGGTGGGTCGCCAGGATCGCCGCGGTGATCTCTCCGGCCGCAAAAAGATGACGCAAATAGGCCCTCGTATAGCGCCGGCAGACGCTGCAGGTACATCGCGGGTCAATGGGCCTTTGGTCCGTCGCGTAGCGCGCGTTTTTGATCAGCACGCGGCCTTCGCTGGTGTACAAGCAAGCGTGCCGCGCCGCGCGCGTGGGCAACACACAATCCATCATATCGATTCCCAGCGCTACATAATCCGCGAGCTGTTCGGGTCGTCCCACGCCCATCAAATATCGCGGACGGTCAGTGGGCAGCAACGCGGTCACCTCGCCGGCCATTTCACAGGTCATGGCATGAGGCTCGCCGACCGCCAACCCACCCACCGCATATCCCGGAAAATCCAATTCCAGCAATTGACGCGCGCTCTCGCGACGTAAATCCGCAAAGGTAGCACCCTGCACAATTCCAAATTGCCACTGTTTCGCTGCACCCGAAAAATTCTCAGCCGCCAGAAAATATTGGCGTGACCGTTTTGCCCACATCGTGGTGCGAAGCAGTGCCGCCTCCGCCTTGTCCCGCGGGGCCGGTGTTTCAATGCATTCATCAAGGACCATGGCGATGTCCGAGCACAACGCCAACTGAATCTCCACGGCTTTTTCGGGCGTGAGTAGGTGTTCAGAACCGTCCAGGTGCGAGCGAAACACCACGCCTTCGTCAGTCATTTTCCGGAGCGCAGACAGGCTGAATACCTGATAGCCACCGGAGTCGGTGAGGATCGCCCGCGGCCAGGACATGAACCGGTGCAATCCGCCAAGCTTGCGAATCAGCTCGTGTCCCGGCCGCAAATATAAATGGTAGGTATTGGCGAGGATGATGCTTGCGCCGAGTTCCTCGAGCGCCTCGTGGGTCAAAGCCTTGATCGTTGCGGACGTTCCGACCGGCATGAATGCCGGGGTTTCGATTTTGCCATGCGGCGTGCTTAACTCTCCGCGACGCGCGCCGGTACCATCGGTTTTCGATACCGCAAAGGAAAAACTCACCTGGCCAGTTTAACAGGAGCCCTTGCTAGAACATCGCCCACACGGTTTTGGCGCACACCCAAACCGCCCAGATTCCGAAGACGGTAAGAAACGCGCCAGCGGGCTTGACCTTCTTGGGATTCGCTGTGGAATAACCGACAGCCACCAGAGCAAGAGTCCAGATCCAGAATAAATCCAGTGACTGGCCCAACACTTCCATCCAATGTGGCGAGCCGTCCGGTAAAAACGCGGCGACGTTACTGGCCAGAAAATGTTCGGGATCGACTTCCCCGCGCGGCTTGATCAACAAGATGATGATGGCCAGCAAACTCCCAATGATGGACGGCATGAAGGCATGTGAACCGATACCAAAAGCCGTTTTGAAGCCCAGCCCCGCTCCGTTGAAGAGATTAAATGCTCCCCAATAGACGAGCGTGATCAGGAAAACCACCACGACCGTGCCGATCAGTCCAAACGCAAAAGCAAGTCTGGGCGCCCAAGTCATCTGACTCTCAAGCACCCGATCTTTTTGTTCCTGCGGCATCTGATCCATCCGTGCGTTCTGGCTCATCTGCCGCTCAAAAAAACTGCGCCAGTCCGTCTTCATGCCAATCAATCCGCCGGCGATAATGCTCAACAGGCATATGGTGATGAACGGCGCCGCCCATGTTGGACGCCGCGCGATATCCGAGAACGTTTTCTTGGGGCTGACAATTACGCCCGTCATCCTGGAGAGAGCATTCGCCTCGGGCTGGCTTTCAGAGACTGAAGGGGGCGGCGGGGTAGTCGACATAGAATCTCCTGTTCGCTTCGGTGATGAATCTCGTCGACCTAGACATTACGGCAAAATGCCGGAAAATAACTACTCCCGGATAAATTTACCCGCCCGGAAGCGTCGGCACAGCGGCAAGTAATTCGCGAGTGTACTCGTGCATGGGCTGGTGCAGCACCTGCTCCGCTTCACCTACCTCTGCGAAACGTCCGCTGCGCATCACGGCGATACGCGTGGCCAGTTGCGCAACCACCGGCAAACTGTGGGAGATAAACACGTACGTCAGTCCAAACTCCTCCTGCAATTCCCTTAACAGCAACAACACTTGCGCGCCCACGGAAACATCCAGCGCGGACACTGGCTCGTCGGCCACAATTAATTTGGGACGCAGAATCAACGCGCGCGCGATTCCAATACGCTGCCGCTGGCCCCCGGAAAATTCGTGGGGATAACGCCGCAAAGCATCGCCGCCCAATCCGACGCGCTGCAGAATCCCCGCTGTCTTTTCCATTCGCGCATTCCTGGAGAGCTTCGGCTCATGGATCGCCAGCGGCTCCCCCACAATTTCTCCTACGCGCATGCGCGGATCCAGCGACGCGAACGGATCCTGAAAGATCATTTGCATCTCGCGGCGTTGAGCGCGCAATTCCGCCGCGGACAAAGCGAGAAGATCGCGCCCCTGAAATTCAATCTCTCCGCCGTCGGGCTCTATCAGACGCAACAACATGCGTGCGAGCGTGGTCTTGCCACAACCGCTTTCGCCCACGACTGCAAACGTTTCGCCCTGTGCAACCTCGAAGTTCAGGTGGTCCACCGCCACAAAGCGGTCGCCTTCGGACTCGCGTGAAAATGCACCGCCGCCCCGGCGGTAATTCTTCGTCAGTCCACCTGCCCTGAGAATGCTAGAAATGCCATCCTCCCGCGTCGCTCATAGCTACTGCACCACCGTTTCACGTCCCACTAAAATGCAGCGCGCCGCCTGGCCGTTCCCGGCGTCGCGCAATTCAGGCACGGACAGCCGGCATTCCGGCAGGCGCAGCGGGCATCGCGGTTCGAAAGAACAGCCCGGCGGAAGTTCCGTCAACTGCGGAACAGTTCCGGGAATCGGCGAAAGCTTCCCGCGTTCCAGCGTTGGCGACGCGGCAATGAGTCCCTGCGTGTAGGGATGCCGAGGCTCTCGTAGCACATCGCCTGCGCGTCCCTGTTCCACTATGCGGCCGGCGTACATCACCGCCACGCGATCGGCCACTCGCGCGACAACTCCAAGGTCGTGCGTAATAAATAGCAATCCAAGGCCAAGCCTGCGGCGCAGCCCATCCAGCAACTCGAGAATCTGTTTTTGTACGGTTACGTCCAGCGCGGTCGTAGGCTCATCGGCGATCAACAACCGCGGCTTTATCTCGTTGCTCTTCGCGTCGCGCGGCTCGTGGTCTGTCGCAGCACTCTCCGGGTCGCTCACTCCCGCGGCAATGGCCATGGCGATCATCACCCTCTGCCGCAACCCTCCCGACAGTTGATGCGGAAATTGTTCCCTGCGGGTCTCGGGCTCCGGCACCGCCGCGAGTCGTAGCGCCTCCAGCACGCAGGACTTCACCTTGCCGGAGGTCATTTTTGGAAAATGTGCTGTTATCGCCTCGGCAACTTGCTCGCCCATCCGCAGGACCGGATTCAGCGAGGTCATAGGCTCCTGAAAAATCATGGCCACATCCAGGCCGCGTAGTCGGCGCCAATGCGCTTCGTCCAAATCAGCCAGATTCTGGCCCTGGGTATTGCCCGGACTGAGAATCGCTTCGCCTCCAACTTTCGCGCGCGGAGGCAGCAATCCCATTAAGGCCAAAGCTAGCATCGTCTTTCCGCTGCCCGATTCGCCCACTAATCCCAGGGATTCGCCCGCCCCGATGCGCAAACTCACTTCATTCACTGGGCGCACCCATCCGCGCGCCGTGGGTAAATCCACAGTCAGGCCGCGCACATTGAGCAGTTCACTCATTTGTTTGTTTCACGATGATTCCTGCGCATGGCCGCAGCCCTCGCGCCATCATAAACACCAACAGTTCGTCGCGGAACACAAAAACGAACTGTGATTTCCGAAGGACGGGTGCGAAATCGAAGAACGTACGACGTTATCCAAAATTTTACGGCCGCGAATACAGTGTCCCTGCCCGACCTCTAGCTCCCGACCTCTAGCTAACGTTTCGAGACCGGGATGACAAATTTCAGGGCGGTGTGCGTCGCGGAAAATCCCACAACTTTTACATCTTTCAAACCGGCGGCACGGCCCACGGAAAAGACATCACGCTCGGCGATGTTCTCCGGCGCCTTCGGCTTTCCTTTCGGAAACACGATCCACAGCGCGGTTGCCCCCCGCATCGTTTTGGAAATTTTGGAAAGCCGGGCAAGATCAGAGTGAGTTTCCGCCTTCAAGAAAATGCATTCTGCTTCTGTCTTGCCAATCCCTGCACGCGGCCTGGCCACGTTCCTGGTGCGCTCGCTGATCTCTTGCAAAAAATCATCGTCTTCCGCTTCATCGTTGAATCCGATCAGCGTTACTTGAGCGTCCGCCTTCACGCCCAGCTTGTCGATGCGCGACTTGGGGTGAAGAATTTTCTCTTTCCACTTCTCGGCCAGCCCTGTACCTAATTCGAACTTGGCGACTCCTTCGGCAGTACGAAGCTGCAGTTCATCGCCCGTAACCTCCGCCGATTGCACATCGCGAAACGGAATCTTCAATCGAAAATCGCCGCGAAAAATAATCTCGCTGGTCTCCAGCAAAGCTTTGCCTTCCGATGTCTGCTTACCAAAACGCATCCGACACTTTATTTCGCTGCCCATACGATTCCTTTCACTTTAATTTCAGGAACGCGGCCTTCAGCTTTGCCATCCGCGCGTACGCCGCAATAGTAAACTATTCGATTCCATGGCCACGGCAATCACAAACCGCGTCGACTGGACGCTGATCTGGGCGCAGCGCGGCTTCCGCTATTTCTTCACCGCCATGTTTATTTCTCTATTTGGCGGCGGCATGAATTTTGCCGGCGTGAGCTGGTACATCATGGCCGCCACGCATTCCACCGTCAAAGTGAGCTTGCAAGTCATCGTCGTAACCCTGCCCGGCCTGGTTATACCGTTCATCGGTGGAGTATTGATCGACCGCTTCGACCGCCGCTACCTGGGCGTGGCTCTCGATCTCGCCAGAGGCGCCACCGTTTTGGCTACGGCTTACATCGCCTGGCACGGTCATCTTCAAATCTGGCATCTCTACGCCATGACGCTGGTCACCGGCATTTCCTCCGCGATGTACTGGGCGACTGTCAACGCGCTGGTCCAGGAAGTTATTCCCCCCAGCCAATTTACCGCCGCCAACGCCGCCGTTTTGATTGGCGTACAAAGCGGTTTGCTGATCGCCGGAGCGTTCGTCGGTTTCAGTTACGATCATGTCGGCATCGCCGGCATTCTGTTCATCGACGGCGCTACTTACTTTGTCTCCGCCTATTGCTTGTATAAAGTGCGCCGCGGTTACGTCTCTCCGCGACAAGGCCACAAATACCGCGAATATTCCGAAGCCACGGAAGCTACTGCCGAAGCTCTGGCAACCGGAGAGATTCCCGAGGTGGCCGAAGCTGGAATCTCTTTGGCCATGTATGCAGACTTGCGCGAAGGCTTTCAGTATCTGAAAGAACAACCCGTCGTGCGCGCCCTGGGCATCACGCATTCTATTCTGATGGCCGGGGTGGTCAGCGCTAACGTGGTCGTGGTGGCCTTGACCAGCGACGTGCTTCACGCTGGCGCGCGCGGACTTGGCTATCTGGAATCAGGATGGGCTGCGGGAGCCATCGTGGGCGGCCTGGTCGCTACGCAATTGCGCAAAGAACTACGCCTGATGCTGTACGTGGCCGCATTTGCCGGACTCGCGCTCGGACACATGGCTGCCCCGTTTGTGGTGTTCGTCCTGGCGGCATCGCAGTTGCAGGTTGTCTTTGGTTTTTGCCGCGCGCTCGGAGGGGTAGTCGCGCAAGCCTCGCTGATGGCCATTGTGCCGCGTCATTTCATGGGCCGGACGCAATCGGCCATGGCCATTGTGACGACTGTCGTACAATTGGCGATGTGCGTCGCTCTCGGGTGGATCGCGGAAAAAGCGGGCATCATTGCAGCCTACACTTTGCTGGCCCTGCTGTACGCCGGCGCCACCATGACGGCCTTTCACGCCCGCCAGCTACTCAGGGCAGCTTCTGAAGTCTAGCAACGCAACCTAGTTTTTCGTTTCCGCGACCTCAGCAGCCGGAATAGTCGCGGCCTTTTCAGATGAATCTGCGATTATCGCGCCGCCGGCGCTTGGCCTGCCCGGCGCCGTCAAACCTTTCTGCGATATCAAATCCATCGCGACGTGATAGAGCTTGGCGCGCAACTGGTACCTTTCACTTGCGCGCGTTATATATCGCACCGCCAATTCAATTCCGCCGATTACCGGCCTCACATTCACTGCCGGAGCCGCGGAAAGCACACTCATGTCCCGCGAACGCGCAGCGTGCTGCCATTCCTGCTCGGCAAGCCCCGCGCTTTCCGAGGTAACTTCCACCACTTTTTTCTGAATGGCATCGACAATCGGAAATGGATCGTTGCCGGCTGGTAACATAATCTGAAGCTCATCCCAAAGCCACTGCCCGGAGGTCGAAAAATTAAAATAATGTCCTTCGATTGCGAAACTGTTGGTGAAGGTCACCCGCCTGCCGGTGGGATGGCCGGAGTCTGTCCAGTTTCCCGTCTCGAGCAATACGGTGTGAAACATACCCAGTTCCACAACTTCGCCGGTCACACCGTTAATCTCTACCCAGTCTCCCAGACGGATTCCGTTTCTGCCCATCAGCACAAACCAGCCGGCAAAACTCACGATAAAATCCCGCAAAGCGACGGTGAGGCCCGCACCAGCCAGGCCAAGAAATGTACCCAGCTCTCCAGGCGGCCCAAAAATGACCACCAACGTCAGCAGCACCGCAAAAATTTGCAGCGCGAGGCGCGTGACTGCTCGCAGCGTATCCACCTGCCGGCGCGCCAACGGCAATTTACCAAGCAATCGCTCCAGCCAGGTGCTGACGAACATGGCTGTCAGCAAAATAAATAAAATTATGGTCAGGCACCAGATCACCAGCCGCAAGGTGCTCTGTTTTTTGCCGCTGACCACTCCGAGCCATCTTTCGTACACACTGGCCAGGTCGTTATAGCTTTCGATCCGCTTATCAAGGGTTGCCAGCTCATTTTGCTGCGCGGAACGCTCCTTGGTGACCCTAACCATCAGCGCCGCTTGCTCGTGACTTGATGGCGCGGGAGTCGCTACCGAAATGTGCGGTCCCGCCGCGTGTTGATCTGGGGCCTCACGGGCAACCGACTTTTCGGTGTCCACCGCGACGCTGGCTTTTTTGCCTCCAATTTTCGTTACCAGCGCTTCATGCTGAGCAGTTAAGCCGGCGGCCGCTGCAAGAGCGTCCTGCTTCGCGCGCGCCAATCGAAGTTGTTTCTGTCGCAATGCAAACCATTGCTGCAACCGGTGAACTAACCCTCCGGCTTGACCCGCATTCGCATTGGCGGCGGTTGGTGCAGCCATGTCATGCACCGCGGCTTCGTGTTCCTGAACCATTGCCTGAATACGTCCCTGCGGATCGCCGCCGGCCCGGATCAAATCCTGTTTGGCGTCTTCCACCTCGTCCTGATCGAGCTCCAGTTGCGACTTGGCTACTTCCAACTGGTCAGCCAGCGAACTCTTTCGGTCTCCGGTTGCGCTTGCTTCACTGGCGGTGAGGCGCTGAATTTGCGCGTTGTCGTTCTCGACCGCCGATTGCGCTTCCGAGAGACGCGCCTGCAGCTCCATGGCGGCAGCGCTTAGAACCGGTGGGTGCTGCGCGGCGTCTTTCAGTGCCGCGGCAAAAGCCAGGTCTACTTCATGATCGGCAACCCGCAATGCCTCGCGCGCCAAAGGCTGCTCGTCATCTCCACTAGCCAGCGCAGCGAGCCCTTGAGCCGTCGTTAATGGCGTTTGATCAACGAAACCTGTTTGGCCATTTGCATTTCGATCTGTCGAATTAGGGACTGTCAGTGCCGGCACCTGGCTGGTCCGAAACAACCCATACGCCGACACCGCCAGCAAAATCACCAGCACCACCGCCGCGATTTTTTGTCCTTTGCTCATCTCTCGATGCGTAGTTTAACTGCGCGGTCTCCGTTGCGGCTCGTAGATGTGACTCTCGTTTCGCAGCAGAAACATTCGTAAGCTAAAAGAAAAACGCCCCCAAACCGTTGAGGGCGTTTTACTCCAGAACTCAATTCTTCGTCTATAACTGTTTCTATAGATAATCCCGCGAAGGACCTTCCAAAAACGCGCGCAGCTTCCGCGAACGCGACGGGTGCCGCAACTTACGCAGCGCCTTCGCTTCTATCTGCCGGATGCGCTCGCGGGTAACCGCGAACGATTGCCCAACTTCCTCGAGGGTATGCTCGCTGCCATCGTCCAGCCCGAAGCGCATCTTGATGACTTTTTCTTCGCGTGGCGTGAGCGTCTTCAGCACCGAAGAGGTCTGTTCCTTCAAATTCAGATTGATGACCGCATCCGATGGAGAAACCACGGCCTTGTCTTCAATGAAGTCGCCGAGATGCGAATCCTCTTCTTCTCCGATAGGGGTTTCCAGCGAAATCGGCTCTTGCGCGATTTTCAAAATCTTGCGCACCTTGGACACCGGAATATCCATGCGCTTGGCGATTTCTTCGCTGGTCGGCTCGCGGCCCAGTTCCTGCACCAGTTGGCGGCTGGTGCGCACCAGCTTGTTGATCGTTTCGATCATGTGCACGGGGATGCGAATAGTGCGCGCCTGGTCTGCAATCGCGCGGGTGATCGCCTGGCGGATCCACCACGTGGCGTACGTTGAAAACTTGTACCCGCGGCGCCACTCGAACTTGTCGACGGCTTTCATCAAACCGATGTTGCCTTCCTGAATCAGGTCCAGAAACTGCAATCCGCGATTGGTATACTTTTTCGCGATGGACACCACCAGGCGAAGGTTGGCTTCGATCAATTCCTTCTTGGCCTGGTCCGCTTCCGCTTCGCCGCGATGAATGAAGGTAAGGGTACGCTTGAGCTCGGTCAGTCCGACTTCGCTGGCCTCTTCAATGTCCTTGAGTTCTCCGCGACGATTGCGCAACTCCTTGCGCGCTTCGGAAGCTACATCGCCTTTGGCGACATCCGCGCGGCGCTCCAACCGTCCGGCTTCACGCTCCAAAGATTGTAGGCGCTCGACCGTGCCGCGCATCTTGTCGATGAGCCGCTTCTTTTCAAAGGGATTAAACACGATGGCGCGGATGGCCACTGAAATTTCCACACGCGTGCGAGCCACCTCCCACTTGGCCCGGATGTACGGTCGCTTTTTGGATTTCGCGGTGTTATCCAGCTTCACCGCCTGCTTCAGCGCGGTTTCGTACAACTTCGCAATCTTGTCGATGTACTTGAGCGTCTGCTTGGTCTTGTTGGCGATTTTTTCTTCGGTCAGCTCTTCGTCATCGAAAATGACGATTTCTTTGATGGACCGCGCACCCTTGCGCAAATCTTCGCCAACGGCAATCAGTTCTTTGATGACGATCGGAGAGCGCGTGATCGACTTCATCACCACCAGTTGTCCGCGCTCAATGCGCTTGGCGATGGTGACTTCACCTTCGCGCGTCAGCAGCGGTACGGTGCCCATTTCGCGCAGGTACATGCGCACCGGATCGTTCGTCTTTTCCAGTGACCCGGGCGTTAAATCAAGATCCCCGTCTTCGCTGTGCCCGTCTTTTTCCACCACTACGGCGTCGTGATCGGCGCCCGGTTCAGCCGACACTTCCACGGCTCTCGCAGCTTTCGCCGAAGCCGCATCCTCATAAATCTCAATCCCGTTGCGCTCGAAAGTGGTCAGAAGATCATCGATCTCTTCGGAGGAATGCACCTCGGCCGGAAGTGAATCGTTCACTTCGTCATACAGCAGATACCCGCGCTCTTTGCCTACCGCAATGAGCTGCCGTACCGCATCATATTTTTCCTCAAGACCTGCTACCGCCACGAATTACCTCCAGAATTTCGAACCCCAAAATTCATCTCGTTCAAAAATCCTCCGGGCAGACAGCTCGCCGCATTTCCGGGACCAAGCCCTCAATCTCGCATCGAATTGTTCGTGAAAGCCACCGCGCCACAGAACTTGCTTGCTGCTTAACCGTGCGTTGCCCGCTTCCCGCACGGCGAAATGCGCCGCCACCAAATACATACATAAGATGCAGTTGAAACGAAATCAGTTACGCCTAAAACCCTGTTACGCTACACGGTTAACTCCAGCCCCGTCAACGTATTAATTCGTGGAAAACATAGGATATCCCGGCCGACTCTACTGCACCATCGATATGTACAGCGGTTCTCAAGTGATTAACGGCGTTACCGGGCCGCCGCCAATTGCCTCATCAATTCCTGTTTCTTCTCCAGCAGCCGGCGCAACTCCACGGCTGGCGGATTTGACTCAATACTTCGCTGGACTTCGGCCAAAATTCTTTCCGCTTGCCGATTTTGCAGCGATTGGATACAGCTTTCCGCCTCTTCCCATGTCAATTCACTCGATTCCTCGAAAAGAATCTCGAACAGCATGCGCCTGTCCCGCTCCTCCAGGCTGGCACCAATCTCCGTGGCATCTATGGCTTTGCCGGCCACATTCGCAGCAATCAGCGCGCCAAACACTTTCTCGGTCTCCAAGCCCTCATAGAGTCTGGCATTCTGCAGCCGGTCCGCCAGTTCGTGCCGGAAATCATCCGCTTCCGCCAGCATGCGGATCAACCGCCGCTCTACAGGCTTCGCCGCTTTCCCGACCAGTTCCGGCGCCACTTTCACGCCGCTGCGTCGCTCCGTGGCGGCCTTGCTGAGCGCCGCGCGCAGAACCGGCTCATCCAGCCGCAACTGCTGGGCGATGCGCGTGGCCCATTCCGACCTCAGCAGACGGTTGGGAATTTTCTGCACGTAGGGCAAGAGATAATTCACTGCGCGCAGCTTTCCTTCGCCTGTGGAAAGATCCATGTGCCGCGCCCGGCCAATCAGATAATCGACGTAAGGAGGCGCATCCTTCAGTAGCTTGGTGTACGCCTCCACTCCCATTTCACGGATATAGAGATCGGGGTCGGCGTTCTTGGAGTACTTGGTGCCGTCTCCGTTGGTCAGGTTAATGGCCGGCAACGCCAGCACGCGCACTTCAAAATCGTTTTCCAGCAAAAGGGAAATGGAGCGCTCCGTGGCGATCTGTCCCGCGGTGTCGGGATCGTAATTCACAATCAGCCGTTTCGTGAAGCGGGCCAGCAGCTTGATCTGTGGTTCGGCGAGACTCGTTCCGCAACTGGCCACCACATTGCTAATCCCAGCGCGCGCCACGGCAATCGCGTCCATGTACCCTTCCACCAGCACGGCAAAATCGGCTCGGCGCAGCGCTTCCTTGGCGCGGTCCAGGTGATACAGCACATTGCTCTTAGAATAGATGGGTGTTTCCGGCGAATTCAGATATTTCGGCTGGTCGTCCCCTAACGCGCGGCACCCAAAGGCCACAATTTTTCCCGACTCATTCGCGATGGGGAAAGTGATCCTCCTGCGAAATCGGTCGAACATCCGTCCGCCATTTTGCTCTCGCGAAATCAGACCCGATTCATCCAGCAGCGGCTCTTTATATTTCGTCTTCAGGAAGCGCAGCAGCGCGTCGCCGCCGCTCGGCGCATAGCCAATTCCAAAGCGAGCGATGGCGTCCTTATCGAGCCCGCGATCCTCGAGATACGCGCGCGCCGCTTTGCCTTCCTGTGTGCCGCTTAGTTGCTGGGCAAAGAACGTTTGTGCTTCGCGGTGCATCTCCACCAGCAAAGAGCGCTGCTGATTTTCTTTGCGCTCCTCCGGCGAGCTGGCCTTCGGCCGCGGAATAGCGATCCCGCATTTCTCCGCAACGATGCGTATCGCCTCCGGAAAGGCCACCTTATCCATCTCCATCACAAATTTGAAGACGTCTCCGCCCACTCCGCAGCCGAAACAGTGATAAATCTGCTTCACCGGATGCACCGCGAAGGAAGGCGACTTCTCGGCGTGGAAAGGGCACAACCCCGTAAAATTCTGCCCGCTCTTCTTCAGCCGCACGTATTCGCCGATCACCCGGACAATATCGGCCTGCTGCTTCACGCGCTCCGCGAATGATCCCGCTTCCGCCATCTATGCTCGCAGCTCCACCACGGTAACGGCTTTGCCGCCGCGCTCTTCCGTTTCGAACGCCTGGCTATCCACCAGAGGGTGGCTGGAAAGAAATTGTGCCAGCCCTTTTCGCAACGCACCCGTGCCGTGCCCGGTGATAATCCGTACACGCGAGTGATTCGCCAGCGCCGCCTCATCCAGGAACTTATCCACGCGGCCGGTTGCTTCTTCCACGGTGCAGCCAATTAAATTAATTTCTCCACCGCCCGCTTCATCGCTGGCCCGTGTCCGCACGGTAACACTGCCTTTTCCCGCAGCCCCTCTGCCCGGCACGGCCGCACCTTCCACGCCGGTAATTTCGTCGATGCTCACTTTCATACGCAAGGGCCCCGCTTCAATCTCCGCCGAAGAACCATCGATACGCCGCAGCACCACCGGCTTGCTGAATCCACGCACATGCACGCGCGCACCGGGCTGCAATTGCGCCGTACTCACGCTTTCTTTGCCGCCGGCAGCCACTCCGAGGTCCTGCTGCGATTCCGAGATGGTCTGCACCACCGCGGCATTCAACTCATCGCGGGCCTCGGCGCGAACCTCCTGGCCCTTTCGCCGCGCGGACTTCTCCAGCGACCCGCGCAATTCCTTTTCCTTGACCGCTTCCACCACGCGCGCGACGTTCTCGTCGAAACGCTTTTGCATCTCCGCGAATTTCTCTTCCAGCTCCCTGATGCGCTTTTGCTGCCGCCCCACCCACTCGCCGCGCAACTTTTGGCGTTCTTCTTCCAGTGACTGTCGCTCCGCGATCATCTGTTGCCGCGTGCGATCGAGTTCGTCGCGGCTGCGATGCAGGTAGGCGATGAGGTCCGCCGCTTCCAACGCTTCCGGAGTCATCAAATCGCGGGCACGTTCGATAATCGACTCGGCAATCCCCAACCGCCGTGCGATGGCAATTCCGCTTGAGCCGCCCGGAACGCCCACCAGCAAGCGATACGTGGGCCGCAAATTTACATCGTCAAATTCCACCGCGGCATTCACCACTCCCGGAGTGGTCGAGGCGTAGGTCTTCAATCGATCGTGATGCGTGGTCGCCAGCACAATGCACTTTTTGGCGCGAAATTCTTCGAGCAGCGCCACCGCCAGCGCTGCGCCTTCCTCGGGCGCCGTGCCGGTGCCCATTTCATCGACGAGTACCAGCGACTCGGGAGTGGCCGCCTCCAACATCGCTTTCAGATTCAACATGTGCGCTGAAAACGTGGACAAATCCGCGGCAATAGATTGTTCGTCCCCGATGTCCACCAGTACGCGATCGAAAAATGAGAACACTGCGCGTTGCGCGGTCACGGGAATTCCCGACTGCGCCGACAACGCCGCAACTCCCGTGGTCTTCAGCGCCACAGTTTTTCCGCCTGTGTTTGGTCCGCTGATGACCAGCACGCGCTCTTCTCCATCCAGCGCCAGGGTCATCGGCACCACGGCACGGCCTTCCCTGCGCAATTTGTTTTCCAGCACCGGATGTCGCGCTGCTTCCAGACGCAATTCGCTGCTGGCAGAGAACTCCGGAACCGTAGCGTCAAATTCCTGCGCAAACCGGGCTCGCGCAAACACACTATCCAGCTCGCCGATCGTTTCAGCGGCGATCAGCAGCGGCTGCTGCACGCGCTGCAGCCTTTCCGTAAGCTCGCGCAGGATGCGCACAAGCTCCGCAGCTTCGTCCTCCCGCAACTGCACCAGTTGATTGTTGGTCTCGACCGTCTCGAGCGGCTCCATGAAAATCGTCTGTCCCGTGGCGCTCGCGCCATGCACTACGCCCGGCACACTTCGGCGGTTTTCCGCGCGCAGCGGAATGACAAAGCGATCATTGCGCAGCGTTACGTAGTCTTCGCCCGCCTCGGCATTTTTGGTGCGCAAAATGTGCTTCAGCGTTTTCTGAATCGCATCGCGCGTTTGCGCGATGCTGGCTCGAATTTTGCGCAGTGCAGCCGATGCCTCATCGCTGATTTCACCATTGGGCATTACGCTGCGGCGAATGGCCGCCAGCAGTTCCTTAAAATCACTGAGCGCAGCGGCCCGCGCCGCCAGCAATGGAAATTTGATTTCCTCTTCGCGAAACTGTTGCCGCAACCATCCGGACGTCTCCAGCAACGTCGCGGCATCCAGAAACTCCCGGGCCTCCAGCACCATGCCCGGGCCTTCAATCCGTTCCAGCCAGTTTTGCGGATCGGCCAACGCGCCGAATCCCAACTCGCGCCCGGCACGAAGCCATTCTCTAGCCTCGCGTACCAACGCGAACACCGCCACCACCTCTTCGCGATCCGTTCCCGGCTGAAGCGCATCGATACATCGGTGCCCCGGCGCGCAAGTGCTGCGCTGGCGCAGCAAATCCAGCAATTTATCGAACTCCAATACGTCCAGCGCCGTCCGCGACATCGTGCTTACTTTTCCCTCGAGATTATGTGCTCAGTGAGCCTTTGAAACTTTGCGCTAAAAATTCCACCGCCTCTTCAGGCGTTGCTGCTGTGCGTACGATTTGAGGCCTCGTTTCAGAAGCGGGATTTTCTCCACCCATCTCGGCTTCCTGCACACGTTTCAAAATCGGCTGCCAGAATTCTCCCAGCGCCACAAAGGGTTTCGGCGCCATCACCGATTTATTGATCATTTCCCACGTTACCGCCAATTCCGCCAGCGTGCCTGTCCCGCCTTTGCACGCTACCCAACCATCTCCCAGCCGGATAATCTCAAACAATCTTTCCTGCCATGTTTTGACCCGCACTTCCACGTCGACCCACTCGTTCGCGTTCGCGGTAGAAAACGACTCCGCCGTCACACCGTAGGTTTTGCCTCCGGCCTCTTTCGCCCCGCGGCTAACCGCTTCCATCACGCCTGCATAGCCGCCGTTGCAGATTGCAAATCCTCGTTCTGCGAGCCCTCGGCCCAAAGTGCGCGCTACCTCATAGTCAACGTCATTCTCGCGCGGCCGGGAACTTCCGAACACGCTGATGATCAGGTCGTTTTTCATATTTCAATTAATGCGGCTGCTTGTGTTCGCGAGAACGCTTCGGAGGGACGGCATTCAGCTCTTCAATCATGGCCACGCACAACCCATCCAGGGCGTCCGTGGTTTCGTGGTTCTTGCCTCCCTCATTGTTTGTCAAAAACGAAAACGCCAAACGGCGACCTCCGGCTGTATCGGCAAAACCCGAAAGAGCTCTCACGTGTTCCACAGAGCCGGTCTTGGCGTGCACACGACCGGCCGCCGGCGTGTTTTTCATGCGCTCTTCCAGCGATCCGTCAATTCCCGAGACTGGCAGCGATGCGAAATAGCTTTCAAACCAGGGCTGCGCTTGCGCATAACGCAGCAACGTAACTACCGCGCGGGGCGTGATCAGGTCGTGCCGCGATAACCCCGACCCGTCTGTTTGGATCACATCGTTGGGAGCAATTCCCACCTTGCTGTAAAAATCCGCGGCGAATTTCATCAAATCATCCGGAGAATTCCACACGCCCATCTGGCGCGCAGCGGTCCGCAGCAAAGCTTCCGTATGCAAGTTCTGACTGATCTTGTTCACCAGCTTGACGGAATCACCAAGCGGTATCGAGATATGTTCTGCTAAAACGGTCGCTTCGCTGTTCGGGACGGGATTCCCAGGTTCGTGCCGCGCCCGAACTCCACCGTCAACTTTCACGCCGCGATCTTGCAGGAACTGCTTAAGCAAGGTCGCGGCATGCAGAGCCGGCTCTTCAATGGCCAACACCAGCTTTCGCGGCGCACTCTTTTCAGGCAGCGAGCCGCGCACCACTACAAGATGCGCGCCGGGTTCCCGCGTCAATGTGATATCCGCTTTTACGCTCGCAGGACTTGTCGTCACGCGATTCTCCACAACAAAATCCTGCGTCGTGGGCGCCACCGCTGTCTGCACCGCATCGCCCGCCGTCTGACCAGGCGTCAGCGTCACGGTTACAGTGTTGTCGTTAACGATCAGCGCTGAGATTGCCGCCCCGTATTCCCAAACCATGTCGTCAACTTCCCAGCCGTTGGGATACCGTTCACGTGGAAAATAACTGTCGTCTCCAACTACATCACCGCAGATGCTTTTCACTCCTTTGGCTACCAGTTTGTCGGCCAGTTCCGCCAGAGTCTTTTCCGGCAAGCCATCGAACTCTTCTTTCAAATCAAACGGAAATTTCCGGTTGGACAAATTGGGGTCGCCACGGCCCACCAGCACCAGGTCCGCGGTCAACTCTCCTTCAGGCGAAATTGCTCCGGTGCTTTCCAGCGTGGTGTGAAATCGAAACTGCGATCCAAGTTTTTCCAGTGCCAGGGCCGTAGAGAACAGTTTCATATTCGATGCTGGCACAAAATACTTGGCCGCATTTTGTTCATAGAGGGTTTCACCGGTTTCCGCATCGACGATCAACAAACCCCATTCGCCCTTGCTTACTGGTTCGGCCCCGAGCAAAGCATCTACTCGCTTGCTGAATCGCCGCGCCGCAGCCTCAGCAGATGCGCTCCCGGCGGCCGGCTTCTTATGTTGCGCGGGCATCTGCGGCACACGCAGGAACAGCCCGCAAACGATGGCCGTCGAAATCACATACGCAAAGCGTCGTCCGGCGCTCCCGATTTTCATCTCACTCCTACTGGTAAAAGTTAGGTAAGGAAAGTATAGTCGAACTGCCGCGGTTCATTTCCTTAACGCCACGCTCGCTGGCGTCGGCGAGCATGCTTCGGGACCCACAATGGAAGACCCGCTGGTCGCGTCCACATTAGGCCTTTTCCGGCGGTTGACTCAAAATTGAAAACGAGGTGAATTGAAAATGAAGCGACTGATTCCGTCCCTGGTGGCTATCGCCGCGCTGGCGTTGCCGCTATCCGGAGCTGACCAGAAAGAGATAGATCGTCTCCATAATTGCGGCACGGTGTTGCGCGAGATTATGGATATTCCTGAAGATATTCCGCAAGACCTGATCGACAAAGCCGAGTGCATCATTGTTTATCCGTCGGTCCTCAAAGCTGCCTTCGTGGTTGGCGGAAGCTACGGACGTGGCGCCATGACCTGCCGCACTGGTAAGGACTACTCCGGACCCTGGAGCGCTCCATCCATGATGGCGCTGGAAGGGGGAAGCGTTGGATTTCAGATTGGTGGACAGGCCACGGACTTCGTCTTGCTGATCATGAACCCGCGCGGAGCTCACTCGATCCTGAAGAGCAAGGTTAAGCTCGGCGCAGACGCTTCCGCTTCCGCTGGCCCCAAAGGACGAACTGCAGAAGCGTCTACCGACGTCACCATGCGCGCCGAAGTTCTCAGCTATTCGCGCTCCCGGGGACTTTTCGCCGGCGTCTCCTTGTCGGGAGCAACCGTTCGCCCGGATAACGATGCCAACAAACGCGTATACGACAAAGATGTCAGCGCGGAGGACATCATTTTTGGAGATGCGGTAAAAACTCCCAAGCCTGGGATGCGCATGATTGCTTACTTGAACCGCCGCTCGCCGAAGAACACTTCGGACCCGAGGTCGTTGCGCGACGATCAATAGACCAACAACATCAATATCCATACACAACGTAATTGCGGTTTAACGAAAGGCCCGGGGCGCTATCGCCTCGGGCCTTTTTTTCATCGGAAATTCGCTAAAGAGTTTTCTTAATCTCATACCAGTATTCTCAGCAACACCTTCAGCTCGCCCTACTCAGAGAACAAACTGGGATCTGCACGCTTCCGCCTTCATCCCTGTCGCTGCGGAGCGCCAGAGACATCTGGGCACAAGGCGCCGCTCTGTTCCGCTTTTCCCACGGTCTGGTCGAAAAACCATACTCTTTTCGTATCCGCGCCACGCGCTCTGAAGCTTTACGCCGGTATTCCTCTGGCGCGTATCCATTTTTCGCGTACCACTCCCGGTATTGCCTGGCCAGCCGCGGAAACTTCTCACGCACAAACGGCAAAAATTGTTTCAGCGACGACGGCATCAGAAACAGCACACCTGAAAAGAACCACTGTGCACCCGCGGCTCGTACTGCCGCCGCCACGGCCTCCAAATCACCCTCCCGATCCGTGATTCCGGGGATCAGCGGAGACGCCGAAACTCCCACGGCTAATCCCGCGTCGCTGAGTTGCTTCACGGCTTCCACGCGTAAATCGGGGCGGGGAGCCCGGGGCTCCAGCAGCCTCGCCAACCGTGTGCGCAAAGTCGTAATCGTCACATTGAGTGAGAGCGAGGAACGCTCTGCAATACGCTTGAAGACATCGACGTCCCGCACGATCTGGTTCGACTTGGTAATCACCGAGATACTCAAACCCTCTCGTTTCGCCAGTTCTTCCAGGCAAGCGCGGGTGACGCCGTATTCTTTTTCGGCAGGCTGATAGGGGTCTGTCGCTGTGCCGATCGCGATGTGATCGGGGGACTGACCTCCCGACGCTTGCGATTGATAGGAATATTTGTGTCCCACATCCCAGGCCAACAACGCAGCGGCATCTTTTTTAACGAAAATCTTCTTCTCAAATTCGCTGCCATCCAGCTCCATGTATTCGTGGGTATAGCGCGCGTAGCAGTAGTGACATCCAAACTCGCATCCGCGATAGGGATTGATGGTCCATTCAAACGGAACGCGTTGCGAATCACAGCGGTTCAGGATCGACTTGACCGGCAAGACGAAATATTGCGGACGCTCAGCGGAGGTGCGGCGGCTTTCCGCTGCGGGAGATTTTGCTGCGAGGCGGGCTATTCCGACCAGCGGCGCGTTGATGCCGCAGGCCGGCGCCGCAACGGCAGCACGGGTACCGGTCTCTGCCTGGCTTTGGGGGCCAGGCAAGACCGCTGGTGGCGGGGGGCAATCCGCCACGTTCGTACCCGTGTTGCCGCTGCGTGGACCGCGAGCGACCGGGGCAAGGTCTGCGATCCCATTCTTTGGGTCATGCGCGTCAGGGCTAAAAGGAAAGAGTGATGGAGCAGTTGGTGGTGCGATGCGCCTGCGAGGGAAAATCCTCGCCGGCGTGGGGGACAGCACTGGGGACATAACCCACCTCGAAGCACGGCGCAGTATTTCGCTTTTTCTTCGCTATGTCAATAGCTGTTTTTGCTTTTTATTCGTTGCTAATCCTGGGCGACGTAGTGTCTCATGGCGTAAGGATTCCGCCGAATTGCCTCGTTCGTCCCTGAAGAGTATCCTGCTGTAGCTTCAAGGACGTCTTCGCGATGCCTTTGGGAGGCCCACGGCGAGTATGCAGCTCCGTTCTTTCGTCCTACTAAGCTCGTCGATCGTACTTGGCACCGTATGTTCTAGTCCAACCGTCGCGCAAGCGCCGTCCAACACCCCGCCCAAGCCCCCAGCACAATCGGCCAAGACGCCTCCGGCGCCTGCCAATCCACAATCTACGCACTATCCCATCCTTCTTTTCGGTCACGGGACGGAAGCTATTCCCTGGAGTGTCCTTATCGGTCAGAAAGGGCCCGAACGGTTCGAGCGCGCCAACTATCCGCCCATGGCGCTCGACCCGGTCTCCGTCAATAGCGAAGGAACCGGCCAGGCTTGGACGTATCACGCCAAAGATTCCGCGACGGGCGCTGACGTAACCATTCATCTCGCCCGCGAAGCGTGTACCGACGTCGGCAATCCACCCGAACCTTCAACAAAGACTGCGAGCACAGGCAAAACCGCCAGCGCAGAAGCCGCGCCCGCAAAAAATGCCTTCCGCATCTCAGTCGAGCATGCTCAGGTGGGTACATTCAACGGCTGCGCTCGAATTGCCGCCGAGCTGTTCCCCAAAATCGTCAATCAAAGCGAACAGGATGACGACGACGCGGATAAAAAAAAACCACCGGTAACGACAATCACCAATTTCAAGTCTCCTACGGCGATAGCCTTTGTGAATCCGGCTGGCAAAATCGTATTTAGCCGCGGAGCAGCCAAGAAGGTTGTTCCGGCCTCGGGCACCGACCTGGCTCTATCACATGACGGCAAAAAGCTGCTGTTCACACGAAACGACTCAAAAATGGGCTCCGATCGCACCATCGTTCTCTATGATTTCGATAGCGGGCGCTCGAATGACTTGATTCGCGGTACCGTTCGCGAAGCCTTCTGGTCTCCCGACGATACGCGCATTGCGTACCTGCAATCGCAAGAGCAGAAGTGGCGGGTAGTATCGGTGCTTCTGAGCGCTCCGGAGAACGCTGCTCCGCTATACAACGGCAGCGTCGAATCGTTGGACGGTTGGGTCGATGCTCACTCACTGCTGGCTGGCGACGCGCAACTGCTGTACTGGGTTGGCGACGATCGCCCGCAGCAAACCGTGCCGCTGAAAGATATTTATGGAGATACCTTTCGCATTTCTGATTCCGACACCATTCGCGTCAATCCCGTGAATTCAGACCTGCTGTTGGTTTCGGCTAAGTACAGTGCTCCGCCAACCGGTGCGCCTGCCGATGCTGCCGCTGTGTTCCTCTATGAGATAAAAGCCAAGCGCCGTGTGACACTGACTCCGCCCGAACAAGTCGCCAATCACGGGGAATGGTCTCGCGACGGCATCCAGATTTTCTACACTCGCCGACTATCGGCCACCTCATCGGTAATTTACCGCGTCTTCTGGGACGGCAGTGGCGTGCGCCGCTACCAGGAGGGCAGCGAACTTGTGGTCGGCCAATAGCCAGGCGGGTTAGGTCGAGTTAGGTTTCAGGAGAACGATCATGATGAAAAATTATTGGGCTGCTTCGATACTCAGAACCGCCGTCGCTTTCTCAGCGCTGGGGCTATCGTTAACTTTCTCTTCCATTAGCCAGGCGCAACAACCCGACCCCACTCCGATTCCCCCGCCATCCCAACCCGCACCCGCTTCTCCAAACGCTCCCACCGAACCGGTTCCTTCCACCGCTCAACCATCCGGCGCCTCGCCCTCTTCGCACCTGATGCGCACCTGGCGCCGCCTGACCTACACCTGCGAAGGGGATGCAAAAGTCGTGGTGAATCTTCACGCCAAGGAAGCTCGCGTGGTCTACAAAAATCATACTTACAACATGAAACAAGTCGATGAGTCGGACGGCCAGAAATATACCGACGGCTCTTTTGTATGGCGCAACAAGGGTGAAGAGGGCTCTCTCGAACGCGCTTCCAAAACGGGTAGTGATGCGAAGGCTCTGGCCACCAGCTGTCACCTGCAAAGCGCCGGCACAAACCCGCCAGCAGCTACTCCTAAAAATCCAGCCAGCCAACGCTAAAAGTCTTACTCAGGCGCGAGCAGTGAATTCGAGATTGGTCAAAATCAGCTGGCCTGCCAGACAGTTCATTGGCCGATACGCACCACCTGTACCGAATTGAAACGTTCGCTCGACCCTGCCCTCTATACTTGATGGATGGGAAGCGATCCCTCCAGCCCTGCAAAGATTCGCCAAGTCGGCATCCTGGTCCTTGAAGAAGACGCCGAGAACGCCGCCGGCGTCCGCCAACTTCTTGATTCTGAAGGCTGGCGGGTTAACATCGTCCCCGATTCCAGCCTTCTTCTATCTGAACTCAGCAGCGGCGAATGGGCCCTGGTAGTGGCCAATGTCGCGGTTACCGGAACGGAGGGCGCGGCCTTCGGCACTTTGCGCGAACTCGCGGCCGTCGATGCCGAGGAGGGCGGCCGCGTTCGGGTGCTCTATATCGTTCCAGAAATGACCGGCAGTAAATACATTAAGGCGCTGGAGCGCGCACATCTCCCATACGTTACGCGCCCCTTCCATTTCCACGATTTTCTTGAAAAGGTGAGCGACCTGCTGTTTGAAGTACACGCCATTGCCGTTCCGCTACGGCAGGTCAGCTACGAGCTCGGTACGGTCCGCAAAAAGAAATTGGACGCCACGCGCACCAATACCATGTTTGCGGCCCGTGACGCCTATTCCTACAGCGAGGAAGAAGTTGCGGAATACGAGCGCCAAGAAGCGAGCGCAGGCAAGAGGCACAAGCCGCGCACCAATCTCGGCGATCCCAACAAGTAGCTCGCGACTCTTCTGCAATTTTTCTCCCCGTAAGGCCGCAACCTGACGCTGCAAGAATCTTGGCCAGCCCCGTTCTAACCCCGTGCACTTACGCACGGGAGGTTTCACATGGAACGCTCGCTTCTGGGTGCCCTCACAGGCACCCTGCTGGGAATCAGCGCGCTGGGCAGCATGGCCTTTATGTGGGCCGGCACCGGATCGCCGGCTCCGCAACCCAAACCGGAAGGCGATTGGCGTCTTCTGGATCCCATCACTTACGAAAATATCTCCATCTTCCCGGTAGTCAGCGCCATCGCTCAAGACAGCAGTGCTTTCGTTACATTGGACGACGGGCTCTCCTCCGGCGACGTAGTCGTACGCGAACAAGGCGGCGACGGCATGGCTCGCAGCCGCGATGGGCGCCCGGGTGGAGAGCAATACAATACCGGCGCTTCCGTCAATCAACTGGTGCTGATCAATCGCGGCAAGCGCCCTGTGCTGCTGCTTGCCGGTGAACTCGTCAGCGGCGGCAAGCAGGATCGCATCATCGCCAAAGACCGCATCGTCGCACCCGATGCTGATCCACTCCCGCTCGATGTTTTCTGCGTCGAGCACGGCCGCTGGTCATCCGGGTACGAGTTCGGGGCCGCCAAAACCATGGTCCATCCCAGTGTTCGGGAGCAAGCCGCTGTCAATCAGAGCCAGACCGACGTGTGGGCTTCAGTGCGAAAAGGTTCGACTGCCGCGGTCCCTTCCGCCGCGCCTGCGCCACGCATCGCTTCCTCGGATCTTGCCGCCGTCATGGCCAACAGCGCCCCCACCCAATCGTACGCAAAGCTATATACGGAGAGCCGCGTGGGAGCATCGGTTGACGGCTTCGTGGACGAAGTTCAACGCCGTTTCGCGCGCGCTACGCAAACTGCCAAAGGTGAACACATCATCGGAGTCGTGGTGGCGTACGGCGGGGAAGTAGCCTGGAGCGACATCTTCGCCTCCAACGATTTGTTTGAGCATTACTGGAGCAAGTTGGTTCGCAGTTACGCCGTCGAGGCCTTGGCGCGGCCCACACTTCGCGAAGTCGCTTCGCGGGAGGATGCGCGCGAGTTTCTGCGTCGCCTGAATGGCCGGGAACAAATCGAAAGCGAGCCGGGAGTCTACCGCTGGCGCGAAATCACCGAAGGCCGACTGGCGCAGATTGAGCTGGACGCTCTGGAGCCTAAAACGATGACGCTTCACCGCTTGTTCGTCCATCGCACGAGCTAGGCTTGGTGAACAAACTGCAAGTTTGATCGAAACGCGGAATCGGATGCCGCACCCTTCGCTTCCTAAGGGTGCGGTTCCTTGCGCCTAGCTGAGCGTCCAGGTTTCGTTTTGTAGGAGCCTGTTCTTCCAGAGCGATTTTTAGTCGGTTCTCTTTACAACGCTCTGGTCTGCAAGGTTCTTCAGCAATTCCGCAGCACTACCGTTCCACGACGGATGTTTCAAATCCGGCGAAATTTCTGCCAGCGGCTTCAACACAAATCGCCTGGAAAGCATTCGCGGGTGGGGCACCTGCAACTCCGGCGCGTCAATCGTCTGCTGCCCATACAACAGAATGTCTATGTCCAGCAGCCGCGGTCCGCGCGCGACTAACTTCTGACCACCCATCCGTTGTTCGAGCGCTCTCAATTTTCGCAGCAGCGGTATTGCCGGCGTACCTGTCTGTCCCTCGACGACACAGTTCAAGAACCATGGCTGATCCAAGTAGTCCACCGGCTCGGTTTCGTAAATCGAAGAAACCCGCTTCACGGTAATTCCGGCTCCCGCCAAAGCGGCGATCGCGGTACGCAGATTTTCCTTTCGGTCGCCCACATTCGAGCCCAAGGACAAAAAAATAATTTCAGAGGCTATTGTATGCTCCAATTTCTCTCTCTTTCGCTCCATCGACGGCATCACACACACATTCCACGAGGTGACACGCATGAGCAACACACTAGACAACGGGATGGTTCACCTCAGTAGCCCCTATCCAGTGCCCGAAACCCTTGACCGTCTGGAATCACTCCTGACGGCTAAGGGTCTCACAGTATTTTGCCGCGTCGATCACAGCGGCGAAGCCGAAAAAGTTGGTTTGAAAATGAATCCCACGAAATTAATCATCTTTGGCAGCCCCAAAGGCGGGACGCCATTGATGGTTGCTTCACCGACGCTGGCCATCGATCTTCCGCTCAAAGCCTTGATCTGGGAGGACGCCGGCGGCAAAGTGTGGGTCTCCTACAACAGCGCGGAATATCTGGAAGCGCGGCACAACATCAGCGATGAGCTGATAAAAAATATCGCGGTGATCGGTCCGCTGCTGGAAAACGTAGTGAAGTAAACGGTAAGAACTTCACGACACGAACTAAGCCGCATGCAGTTCGAAATCGCGAGGCCTGGGCTCAAAATAGTCGCGGCTGGCGCCTCGGCAAATCGCGCCCAAAATATTCATAAGCCCGCGGAGTCGCAACTCGCCCGCGTGGAGTGCGGTCGATCATTCCAATCTGCATCAAGTACGGTTCGTAAATTTCCTCGATGGCGTCTTCTTCTTCGCTCAACGCCGCCGCCAGGGTGCCCACGCCTACGGGTCCGCCTCCGTATTTGTCGAGCAGCGCCAGCATTAAATTGCGATCCACTTCATCCAGCCCCCGCTCATCTACGCCGAGCATGGACAACGCTTCCTGGGCCACCGCTTGGGTGATGCGTCCCGCCGCGCGCACTTCCGCGAAGTCGCGTGAGCGCCGCAGCAAGCGGTTGGCGATGCGTGGCGTTCCACGGCAGCGTCGCGCGATTTCTTCGGCGCCAGCCTCATCCATTTCAATATTCAGAATCTTGGCCGAACGCCGAATGATGATCAGTAAATCCGCGGGCTCGTAAAAATCCAGGCGGTGAACGATTCCAAAGCGCGAGCGCAACGGCGCGGTGATCAGTCCCGCGCGCGTGGTGGCCCCGATCAACGTGAAATGTCCCAGTTGAAAGGGATGGATGCGCGCGCCCGGCCCCTGACCGATGATCAGGTCCACGCGGAAATCCTCCATCGCGGGATACAAAACTTCCTCCACGGCCGGCTGCAAGCGGTGAATCTCATCCAGAAAAAACACTTCCTTGCCTTCCAGCGAAGTCAGGATGGCCGTCAAATCACCTTTGCGTTCCAGCAACGGCCCTGCACTGGTTTTGATCGGCACTTGCAGTTCGTTAGCAATAATCTGCGCCAGTGTGGTTTTCCCCAGGCCCGGCGGGCCATATAACAACACGTGATCCAGCGCTTCACCGCGGCTGCGCGCCGCTTCAATGGCAATCTGAATATTTTCTTTGACGCGCTTTTGACCGATGTATTCATCCAGCCGCTTGGGCCGCACGCTGGCTTCAATGCGTGCGTCTTCATCAAAAGGTTGCGCCGATACGATGCGGTCTGTGGGTTTGCGGATCATTCGTCTGGCCGTTCCATCCGGCATACTAAGAAGTCCTCGAAGCGGCTCGACCCTTGGTCTGGCTCAGCGCCTGCAATGCCGCGCGCAGCAATTTTTCAAAGTTGTTGGCGCCGACGCCGGATTCCTTGCGCGCTTCCTCGACCGCTTTTTCCGCTACGCGTGCTTCGTATCCCAGATTCACGAGCGCCGAAACCACATCGGCTTCCACGCCGGCCGGCGAACTCGCCGCGGGCCTTTCGACTTCGATGACCACGGCTTCCAACTTATCTTTCAGCTCCACCACCATACGCTCGGCGGTCTTTCTTCCTACTCCCGGAATTTTCGTCAACCGCGCCAGATCGTTTCCGCGAATTGCGGGAACCAATTCATCCACGCTCATGCCCGATAAAATTTTCAGCGCCAGGCTTGGCCCCACGCCGGAAGCCGAAATCAGCAATTCAAATAAATGTTTCTCGCGCGAAGAAACAAAGCCATACAAAGATAGCGCGTCTTCGCGCACGTGCGTATGAATCAGCAGGGTAACTTCAGTGTGTAGCTCGCCGAGCGCAGCAAAGGTCGAGAGCGGAACCAGAACTACATATCCCACGCCACCCACGTCCACTAGCACCTGGTTCGGTCTTTTTTCCGCGAGCTTGCCGCGCAACTGGCCAATCATGGCCTCAAAGTATTGACGACGCTCCGCGCAGTGTCAACGCGGCCGCGAACTAGGTTACAGAACGAGGAAAGAGTTTATAAAGTGGCCGGGTTGCCAACGACATTTCACTTCAGGGTAAGCGCGTTTATGGGGCACGTTAACGTTTCTGAGCGCGCAACGATAGGACCGAACAGCATAAGACCAGAACTATGTTTCCCCCACCGTTATAACTAGTATATTTCTAGTCGAATTGGACGCGGTCCAAGAAATGATAAGAAACGTCTTCGAAAAATTACTGGTGGCAATGTTGGTCTTCGCCGTGTCGGCGGCAACCAGCGGGAAACCTGAGCTCAGACTTTTGTACGAAAAGCACCGCTGGTTCGACCTTCGTGAGGCAATGAAGCGCAACGAGCAGAACGTCCCAGATTTGTATCTGGGCGCAGTGGCTTCCGCGTTCAATAATCGCGAAGATGCAGAAAAACATCTCCGCAGGGCCATCGAGCGAGCGCCCGACTCTAAAGACGCAATCGAAGCACACGAAATGCTTGGGTATATGTACGCTCGTTCCGGGCAATACGGTGACGTGGTCGAGCAGTTTGACGCGATGCTAAGGATCAAGCCGGATCGACCAGACGTAAAGAATGTGCGGTCCATGTATGCGTCATTCAGCCGTCATCCAAATCAATCAGTCGATAAGCATCCGGTGACTACGAGCAGCGCAGAAGTCAGCAAAGACGGCATTGTTCTTCCCGTCTCCATCCACGGCAAGACGGTGCACTGGGGGCTCGATACGGACCTCAACGTCTCGTTGATGAGCGAGTCAGAGGCACACTTTTTGGGTGTGACGGTAGAGGAGCCTCTCGTCCAGGCTGTGGATACTGACGCGAACGTCACGTCTGTGCGCACTGCAGTTGTCGATGAACTTACCCTTGGCAATGTGAAACTCCATAATGTTGCGTTCGTTGTCTTGCCGGACACTCAGTTGCCCACTGACGAACTATCGCCAGGCAATCGAGGTCTTGTGGGGTTCCCTGTTGCACTCGCGTTCCAGGCCATCGGGTGGAAATCTAATGGAACGTTCGAGATTGGGTTTTCAGCTCGTCCTACTGCGAATGCTGCTGGGAACCTGTTCTTCGACGGTTTCAGCCCGGTGGTGCGTGTGAATTTCGAAGGCCAGAACCTTGATTTCATCTTAGATACAGGGAACCAAGCGGGGACCGAACTTTGGCCTCGATTCGCTGAAGAGTTCGCTGCTTTCATCAGACAGCACGGAACGAGAGGTAAACGAACATTGACGGGGATTGCGGACTCAAATGAAAGGGAAACGGCCGTACTCCCCGAGATTCGCTTGCGAGTTGGGGGATTAGAAACATCGTTGCGATCCGCCGAAGTTTTTTCGAAACCGGTGGGGGATGATTTCCATCATGGACTTCTCGGCTTGGACGTGCTTACTCAAGCACGAGAAGGACACATCGATTTTCGATCTATGACGTTGGAACTCTTGCCGTAAAGCCAATCATTTGAAACTCATCATCGCCGCTAGCTCGCGGTGATCTAAAACTGCGACAGACGGATCCGGGAAGGAGGGTGTGCGGTCGATCAGCGGCGGGTGCGATCCTTGCGGACCGCCTCATCAATCAAAGCGCCAAGTTGGCTGCGCGTCAGCGAGACATGCTCGCCGGCAGAATCGCCGCCATCGCTGGTGATGGGCAATTCCGCTCCTCCGCCCGGGGGCGGAGCGACGAAATACCTGGAGCGGGACGCCATCAGCTTGGCCACTTCTCGGCTCGAAAGCAGTTGCGGTTCACCGACGGTTTCCGCGGCGAGAGTAATTTTCGCGGAATGCTCGATGGTTTCCATGCGAAAAAACGCGGTAAGCAGGTCCGGACCGCACGTAACCGCGCCGTGATTCGCCAGCAGCAGCGCGTCGTAGTGCGGAACAAACGGCTCGATGGCCGCGCTTAATTCCGGCGTTCCCGGCGTCGCGTAGCGCACCAGCGGAATTTGACCCAGCCCAATAATCACTTCCGGCAACAACGCTTGATCGAGCGCGCGCCCCGCCACTGCGAATCCCGTAGCTGTGGGCGGGTGCGCATGACAGATGGCCTGCACATCCGGCCGCATACGATAAAACAAAAGATGCATGGCCACTTCCGACGACACTTTGCGGTTCCCGGAAATATGTACGCCATTCAAATCCGTAACCACCAAATCTTCAGGCGACAACGTGCCCTTGTTCATGCACGTGGGAGTATTAATGATTCGGCCGTCGTCCAGGCGTACCGACAAATTTCCTTCACACGCCACAATGTAGCCGCGCTCGTACAGCCACCGGCCCGCGATACAAATCTCGCGTCGATGCTGCTCTTCGGTTTTCGCGGAACCCGGTAGTAACGCGTCGGTAGTCATGGGCAACCTCTCCTCACGTCAAAATGACGACGCAGGCATAAGTAAACAGCGGTATTTGCAACTCTGGCGGAGACGCAGAGGTGCAGTTTCTCTTCGGGGCGCACGTAAGATGGGAAGAAGCTAATACAAGTCCGTCCAAGATGCTAGGCGTAAATTCCGCGCAGCTTCAGGGCGCTAGCAACCCGGTCAATGGCCAGCATGTACGCAGCTATGCGGTTATTTACCTTGTGCGCTTCGGCATAGCGAACCACTTCGTCAAAGGCGTGCTCCATTACATCGAGCAGCCGTTCATTTACTTCACTCTCACGCCAGAAAAAGCCCTGACGATCCTGCACCCACTCGAAATAGCTGACGGTCACGCCGCCGGCATTGCCGAGAATATCGGGAACGGTGAAAATTCCTTTGGCATCCACTATGGAATCCGCTTGCCAGGTAGTGGGCCCGTTCGCGCCCTCGCAGAGAATTTTCGCCTGCACCTGGTGCGCATTTTCCGCGGTGATCTGGTTCTCGATGGCCGCCGGAATAGCAATTTCGCAGGGCTGAAACAGCACATCGCGAGCGGTCATCTTCGTTCCGCCGCCGGGATAATCCTGCAACGCTTTCTTCTGCACGTACACCCACTCAATGACTTTGGGAATGTCGAAACCATTCTCGTCATAAAGTCCGCCGCCAATATCCGCGAGACCCACAATTTTGTAGCCCGCTTTCTGCATCAGATCCGCAGCCAGCGAGCCGACATTTCCAAATCCCTGAATCACCACGCGGCAGCCTTGTTTTTTGATACCCGTTTTTGTCAGCGCCTTGTCGCAACAAATCATGACGCCGCGCCCGGTGGCTTCACGCCGTCCCGCGGAGCCCCCCAGTTCAATGGGCTTGCCAGTCACCACCGCGGTGGTCGCCTGACCAAGATGCATCGCGTAAGTATCCATGACCCAGGCCATGGTCTGTTCGCCGGTGCCCACGTCGGGTGCGGGCACATCTTTCTCGGGCCCCAGCCAATTCGCTAGTTCAGCGGTGTAGCGCCGGGTCATGCGCTCCAGTTCGCCACGTGACATTTTTCGCGGGTCGCAAATGATGCCGCCCTTTGCACCGCCAAAGGGAATATTTACTACTGCGCATTTCCACGTCATCCAGGTGGCCAG
>Ga0182024_10003894_pt1 | contig 34951 bp, 27 predicted proteins | sample P32metaG_FD_120480 | JGI IMG/M metagenome (GOLD analysis project Ga0182024, IMG submission 120480) | Permafrost microbial communities from Stordalen Mire, Sweden - P3-2 metaG (Illumina Assembly) | ecosystem: Environmental > Terrestrial > Soil > Wetlands > Permafrost | place: Sweden: Stordalen...
CTGGTACGAGAGCGAGTCACACTGGCCGGTCGAGCTCGCCCGTTCCGGGCCGCCGTCCTGGCCCCGCTCGGCCTCGCCGCGCCTGGTGCCGGCGGACGAGGGACTGCCCGCCCCCCAGACGAGCGTGCGCTACGTGCGCACGACTGACTCGGGTTTGTCCTTCGACGTCACCAGGCTGCATACCCCAGTTCTCGTCAAGATCCCGTATTTCCCGAACTGGGAAGCGGTCGGGGCGACCGGGCCGTACGAGGTGTCGCCGAACCTCATGGTCGTCGTTCCGACCTCCCACAAGGTCACCCTCCTATACGGGACGTCGAAAGTCGACTGGGCAGGGAAGGTCGCCTCACTCGCCGGCGTGGTCGGTCTCGGGATGCTTGTTTCCGCCCGCCCGCCGGACATGGGCCGCGACCTCACGACCACCGAGTCGGCGGGCGCCGATCTCACGAACAACGGGCCCGCGGGCTCCGACCTCACGACCAGCGAGTCGGTGGGCGCCGATCTCATGACCTCTGAGTCATCGCCGGCGCCCCCGGGAGAGGGTCCGGCCCCACCCGCGGTGCCGGCGTCGCCGGCGGGCGGCGGGACGGGCTGGGAGTCACTGCCGCCCGAGGACGAGCTGAGAGCCGTGGGCGACCCGGAGCCCCGAGGCGATCCGACGGAGTCCGGAGACGACACCGAAGAACCGCGAGCCGACGCATGATGCCGGATCCTGTCGAGATGCGCCCGCTCCGCTACAGCGTCGTCCTTCCCGCCCACAACGAGGCGGAGCTGATCGCGCCCGTGCTGGACGAGCTTGCACAGGAACTGCGCCGCCGCCGCGAACCATTCGAGCTCATAGTCGTGGAGAACGGCTCGACCGACGGCACCGCCGCTATCCTCGCCGGCCTCGAGGGTGCCATCCCGGAGCTGCGCACGGTCTCACTTGCCGAGGCCGATTACGGGCGGGCGATCGCCAAAGGCTTCCAGCTCGCCACGGCGCCCATAGTGGCCCATTTCGATGTTGACTACTACGACTTCGGGTTTCTCGATGATGCCGTGCGCCTGATCGACGACGGCTCCGCCGGCATAGTGCTCGCCAGCAAGAGGGCTCCGGGAGCCGACGACAGGCGGCCGCTGCAGCGCCGGCTGCTCACGGCCGGCTTCACCCTCGCCATGCGTGTCGTCCTGCAGACGCCCATCACCGACGCCCACGGGATGAAGGTGCTCTCCCGGGCGGAGTGTGCCCCGGCCGCCGCGAGCTGCCAGATGACAGGAGCCCTTTACGACATCGAGCTCGTTCTTCGTGCGAGCGCCGACGGTGTGCGCGTGGTCGAGCTCCCGGCCACCGTGAGCGAGCTCCGGCCCCCCCGTACGCCGGTCTGGCGGCGAGGCATGCAGTCGGGCCTCGGCCTGCTTCAGCTGCGGAGCCTGTTGCGACGCGAGCGACGCAGCCTCCGCCGCCGGACCGGCTCGTCGGCGGCCACCGCAATGGTGCCCCGACGCCGCGCGGGGCAGAGTGCTCGGTAGCGTTTTCCCGACGTGCCCTACGACCTTCCCGATTCTGCTGGCTCTGGCCGGTCCCTCTACCGCACGAGCCGCAAGCAGTTCCACCTGATGCCTCGCCGGCGCCGCCGCTCACTCGGCGAGCCGGCTGTCCCTCGCCGGGAGGCTCCGTTGCCGCGCGACCTCCACCGCTCGAGCTACCGCGGGCGCCGGTGGCCGCGGCGGACCCTCATCGGGTTGGCGATCCTCGTGGTCCTCGTTCCGCTCCTCGGCATCGCCGGCTACTTCTACGTGGACTCCGCGCTGGGCGGCATCCCGCGGACGGCCGTTCCCTCCCTCACGCCGCTCCAGGCCGGACAGCCGATGGACCTGCTGATCGTGGGATCCGATTCGAGGAGCTTCGTCAAGACCGCGGGCCAGGCAAGGGCGTTCGGCAGCCGCTCCACCCAGACCGGCCAGCGCAGCGACGTGTTAATCATCGCCCGCTTCAGCCCGAACGGCGACGTCGAGATGCTTTCCATCCCCCGCGACACGTGGGTGCCCATCGCCGGCACCGGCGGCTCCAACAAGATCAACGCCGCCTTCAACAACGGCCCGAACCAACTGGTGCGGACGATCCAGACCGACTTCGGCATCCCGATCAATCACGTGATGATGGCGAACTTCGCCGGCTTCGAGGGCATGGTGAATGCGCTTGGCGGGCTCTACCTCGACTTCAAGTACCCGGTGCGCGACCAGTACTCGGGCCTCAACATCCGCCAGACCGGCTGTCAACTGGTGAACGGCTCCCAGTCCCTCGCCGTCGTGCGCAGCCGCCACCTGTTCTATTTCGAGAAGGGCAGCTGGCACTACGACGGCATGAGCGACTGGAGCCGCATCCAGCGCCAGCAGGCCTTCTTCCACGCCCTGCTGGACCGGGTGCACTCGGTCATCCCGAACCTCTTCCGGTTGAACTCCTTCCTCAACGCCACAGTCGCCGACGTGCAGTCCGACTCTTCCTTCGCCAGCAGTCAAATGCTCTCCCTCGGGCTCAAGTACCATTCCCTCAGCGTGTCGAAGCTCCGCTCGGAGGTGCTGCCAACCTCAGCCGCGGTCATCGACGGCCAGGACGCTCTCGTGGCGGCAAAGCCGTACTCGACCCGGACTATCGCCCGCTTCCTCGCCTTCGGCAAGGCGCCGGCGACCACGTCGGGATCAGGCGCCGGCCCGCACGTGACGCAGCCGGCCCACAAGTCATCGACGTCTTCGCTCCCCCCGGGGGTGGTCACCGACTCGCCGCAGTCGCTGCCCGAGCCGTGGAACCCCACCCCGTGCTGAGATGCCGATCCGTCAACACACCGGTACTGCCTGACCCCATACAGGTACCTGCCCCCCGGTAACCTCCTCCGGCGTGGCCTCCGTCAACCCTGAACCGCCTGGCGAGGACGCGGCCGACGCCGCCACCTCGCTCGAGCCGATGAAGGGACGCCGCCGCCGCTGGCCTCGCCGGACTCTCATCGGCGTCTCGATCCTCGTGGTGATCGCCCTCATCCTCGGCGGCGCCGCCTGGTTCTACCTGGGCTACCGGCTCAACCAGATCCCCCGCGTCGCCGTCAAGCACCTGGTGACCGAGAAGCCCAACGGCGCGCCGATCAACATCCTCCTCGTCGGCTCGGACTCGCGCGCCTTTGTCGGAAACAACAAAAAGCTCCAGCAACAAAACGGCAACCCAGCCGTCCAGACGGGCCAACGCTCGGACGTGATCATCATCGTCCGGCTGGCGCCGAAGACGAAGGGCATAGAGATGCTGTCAATTCCCCGCGACACCTGGGTGCCGATCCCGGGCACGGGAGGGTCGAACCGCATCAACGCCTCCTTCAACTCGGGCCCGAGCGGTCTTGTTTCGGCGATCGAGCAGGACTTCCACATCCCCATCAACCACTACGTGGAGGCCAACTTCCCCGGCTTCTCGAACGTTGTCAGCGCGCTCCACGGCGTCTACCTCGATTTCCCCGACCGCGTGAAGGACAACAACTCCGGGCTCCACATAAGGAAGACCGGCTGTCAGCTCGTCACCGGCGGGCAAGCCCTCGCGCTCGTGCGAAGCCGTGACCTGTACTACTACTCGCACGGCCAGTGGCACTACGACGGCAACGGTGACTTCAGCCGCATCCGCCGGCAGCAAGCCTTTTTCCATGCCGTCATCCGGCGCGCCAACAGCGAGATCACGAATCCCATCGCCATCAGCAACTTCCTCGGTGCCGCCACACACGATCTCGTGGTCGACAAGTCCTTCTCGTCCTCGGAGATCCGCAACCTCGGCCTCGGCTTCCGCGGAGTCGCGGCCGGCTCGCTCCTGACAGAGGTGATGCCGACGAGAGAAGCGGTCTACAACGGGTCGGACATCCTCTTGCCCGATCCCAAGCTCGACACCCGGATGGTCGCCAAATTCCTCGCTTTCGGCAGCCCGAGACAGAAGAAGTCGTCGAAGGCGACGTCCTCGACGACAGCGCCCACGACCACGAGCCTCGCTGTCACGGGGACGACGAGCGTGCCTGTCATCGACAACGCGAAGAACTACCCCGAGCCCTGGAACCCGACCGCGTGCTGACCGCCGCTCACCTGGTGCCGGCGGCGGCCTCTTCGGCTGCGGCTTCTTCGGACGCCCGCACGAGACGATCGAGCGTCGTCGTCGCCGAGCCGCTCGCGAGCACGTGACCGGCGAGCTCGAGGCCGGCGGGCAAGTCGGCGGCGAGGCCGGCAACGACAAGGGCAGCCGCCGCGTTCAGCCGGACGAACTCGCCCCGCGGACCCGGCTCCCCGGCGAGCACCGCCCGGGCGAGGGCGGCGTTCTCCCCCGCCCCGCCACCCCGCAGCTCGGGCAGACGCGCCGGCTTGATCCCGAGAGACACCGGATCCACCTCGAACTGACGGCGCCGGTAGCGACCATCTCCTGTCAAGACCGACTCGAGCACGGTCGAGGTCGTGACGGTCGAGAGCTCGTCGAGTCCGTCCTGGCCGAAGACGACCATGGCGTGCGTGGCGCCACCGGCCTCGAGGACGGTCACGATCCTTTCGGCCATGGCGGCGTCCCCGATGCCGACGAGCTGGCGCCTGGCCCCGGCCGGGTTGCTGAGCGGCCCGAGCAGGTTGAAGGTCGTCGGGGCACCGAGCTCCCGCCGGACCGGCGCAGCTTGGCGCATGGCGGGATGAAAGCGCGGGGCCAGGCAGAACCCGATCCCCGCCTCCTCGACGCAGCGGGCCACTCCGCCCGGCCCGAGGTCGACGACAACGCCGAGTGCCTCCAGCACGTCGGCGGATCCGGCGAGCGACGACATCGCCCGGTTGCCGTGTTTGCACACCCTGGCGCCGGCCGCCGCCACCACGAGGGCGGCCAGCGTCGAGACGTTTATCGTGCCGCTGCGGTCGCCGCCGGTGCCGCACGTGTCCACGAGCTCGCCCGCAATGGGGAGCGGGACGGCATAACGGCGCATCGCCCGCACCATGCCGATCATCTCGGCGGCGGTCTCGCCCTTGGTACGAAGAGCGGCCGCGAAGGCGGCGATCTGCGCCGGAGTCGCCTCACCGGCGAGAATCGCCGACAGCGCCGCGGAAGCCTCCTCCTCGCTCAGATCCTCCCGCCGGAACAGCCGCCCGAGCACCACCGGCCAACCGCCCGCTGACTCAAGTGTCAGTTCGGAGCCAATAGCACCGCAGCCGGCGCCCCACGCCGGAGCGGCCGGTGACAGGGGTGGCGAGCCTCTGCCGGCCTCGGCCACTCAGTCCCACCAGAGGTGATGGTCGAGCACCCCTTTAGCGATGAGGTTCAGCTGGACCTGGGACGTGCCCTCAACGATCGTCAGCTGGCGGGCGTCCCGATACCACAGCTCGGTCGGGTGGTCCTTCATGTAGCCGGCGGCGCCGAGCAATTGGACGGCGAGGCCTGACGCCTTCACCGCCACCTCGGAGGCGTAGTACTTGGCCATCGACAGGTAGGGCACCCACTCGCGGGCGAACTTGCCCTGGTCGGCCAACCAGGCGGACCGGTACGTCAGTAGCCGGGCGGCCTCGATCTCCACGGCGAGCTTGGCGATCTCCCATTGAATGCCCTGGAAATCGGCGATTGTCCCGCCGAACGCCCGGCGCTCTTTCACGTACTCGGTGGCGTACATGAGCGCTCCCTCGGCAAGGCCGATCCCCCGGGCGGCGACGACGGGACGCATGGAGTTGAGGCCGAGCATTGCCAGGCGGAAACCACCCACCTCTCCGATGACATTCTCCGCCGGCACTCTCACGTCTTCGAGCACCAGCTCTCCCGTGTCGACGCCCCGGACGCCCATCTTGCGGTCGATGGAGCCGATCGAGACTCCGTCGGAGGAGCGATCGACGATGAAGGCGGTGATCGAGTCGTGGCGCCGGCTGGCCGGGTCACCCGTCTTGGCGAAGACCGTGTACCAGTCCGCCTGTACGACGCCCGACATCCAGCACTTGACGCCGTTCAGGATCCAGCTGCCCTCGTTGTCGGGATCGGATCGCGCCCGCGTCCGCATCCCGGCGACGTCGCTGCCGGCCCCTGGCTCGGACAGACCGAAGGCCGCCCGTTGGGCCCCTTCGGCGATGCCGGGCAGATAGCGCTTCTTCTGCTCCTCTGAGCCGGCGATCATCACCGGCCCGGTCGGGAGCCGCGTCAACAGCAACATGAGGGCGGCAGTGTTGGAGTACTTGGCCACTTCCTCGATGGCGAGGGTGAGACCGACGATACCGGCACCCGAACCGCCATATTCCTCGGGGATGCACAGACCGAGGAGACCGGCGTCCCGGAACAACGCAAAGAGGTCGTCCGGGTATTCGCCGGTCTCGTCGATCTCGCGCGCCCGCGGTTCGACCTTCTCCCGCGCCAGCCTCCGGACCGAATCCCGTAGTGCCGTCAGCTCTTCGGAAAGCTCAAAATCCACGGCGACAGGCTACCCGCCGGCGCGGGCCGGTCAGGAGAGCGGCTCAGGCGGTCTTGCGACGCTGACGGAGAATCCGGCGGCGCTCGCGCTCGGTGAGGCCACCCCAGATACCCTCCCGCTCGCGCACACCGAGAGCGTGCTCCAAGCACGGCTGGCGGACCGGGCAGATGTCGCAGATTGCCTTGGCCTCCCCGGCCTCTTCATCCGTGCCAGGGTAGAAGATGTCGGGGTCAAGGCCCCGGCACGCACCTCGCTGGCGCCATGTGGCTATCATGCCGATTCACTTTCGTTCGTCCGTGCCGCGGCAACTACCTCGACACATTCGATGGGGAGAAACCTGGGATCCCTCGCGTAGCGCCATGACTGGACTGGTGCCCGCCTCCAGGCACCCCGATTATCACCGACCGTGGCGGCCCTGTCAATGGCACGGCAAAAGAATTGCTATGCTGCCGCGCCTGTCGCCGGCGTCCTCGTCTCCCGCGATGTGGCCGAGGACCGGGTCCGGTTGCTGCAGTGAACGTGTCGTATGGCAGGCTGTCCCGGCCGCCATGACGAGACCGCCAGCCACTGTCTTTGACCGCTCCGTCGCCCTCGAGCGCCTCGGCGGCGAGGAGTTCGACGTCCTGATCGTCGGTGGCGGCATCACAGGCGCCGGCGTCGCCCTCGAGGCGTCGGCCGGCGGCCTGCGGACCGCCCTCGTGGAGCGGTCCGACTTCGCCGCGGGCACGTCGTCCAAGTCCTCCAAGCTCGTCCACGGGGGCCTCCGCTACCTCCAGCAGCGCGAGCTCCGGCTCGTGCACGAGAGCCTCCTCGAACGACAGCGCCTGCTGACGAACGCGCCCCACCTTGTGCAGCCGTTGACGTTTCTCATCCCACTGTTCGGCAAAGGCGGCGTCGTCGACAAGACACTCGTCCGGGCGTTCTCGGCCGCCCTCTGGGGATACGACCTGGCCGGCGGCTGGCGGATCGGCAAGCGGCACCGGAAGATCAAGGCGGCAGAGATTCAAGCACACCTGCCGACATTGAGGAGCGAACGAGTTGTGGCGGGCTTTCTCTACTACGACGCCTCCACCGACGACGCCCGGCTCACGCTCAGCGTTCTCAGGACAGCTGTCCTCGAACACGGAGCCGCGGCGGCGAACTACGCCGCCGTCACGGGGTTCAGGCGGGGCGCGGACGGGCGCATCACCGGGGCCGCCCTTGCCGATGGCACCGAGATCCGGGCCGGCGTGGTCGTGAATGCCACCGGCATCTGGGCCGACGAGCTCCGCGCGCTCGACCCCACCGACGGCGCCCCGTACCTCCGGCCCGCCAAGGGCACACACCTCGTCGTGAGCCGATCGAAGCTCCCCTGCGACACCGCCGCAGTGATCCCCGTGCCCGGTGATCGCCGATCGATCTTCGTCGTCCCGTGGGGCGATCACACCTACCTCGGCACGACAGACACCGACTACGAAGGCCCGCTCGACGATCCGCCAGTGACGAGGGCCGATGTCGACTACATCCTCGGGGCGGTCAACACCTGGGTGAGCCCGCAGCTGCGAGCCGCCGACGTCACGGCGACCTGGGCCGGGCTCCGGCCGCTCCTCGCCTCGACACCTGGGCGCCCGCACCAGCTGAGCGAGCGCACGGCAGATCTCTCCCGGCGCCATCGTGTCGTCGTCTCAGCCGACGGCCTCGTCACGATCACGGGCGGCAAGCTGACGACGTACCGCAAGATGGCCGAGGACACTCTCGCCGTCGTCACGGCATCACTCGGTGAGCGCCCGCGTCCGAGCCCGACTCGCCGCCTTCCACTGCGAGGCGCCGTCGGCGCGGCCGCGTTCCGCGGCCGGCGGGCGGCCGCCGAGCTCGGCGTCGAGCCGGCGGTCCTCGATCATCTCCGACGGCGGTATGGGGGCGAGACGGCGGCCGTGATCGGGCTTACCGCGGGAGATCCCGGCCTGGTGGCGCCTCTGGTTCCCGGGCTGCCATACCTGCGCGCCGAGGCTGTCTATGCCGTGCGCTACGAGATGGCCTTCACCCTCGAGGACGTACTGGCGAGACGCACCCGAGCCCTCTTCCTCGAGGCAGAGGCGACCGCGGGCGCTGCTCGGGACGTCGCCGCGCTCATGGGGCCACATCTCGGCTGGGACGCCGACAGGATGGCCGGCGAGGTGGCTCACGTGGAAGGGCTGGCGCGTGCTTCTCTCGCCGCGGCCCGATCGTCGCCCGGGGCGGCGACGGACGACGATCTGGCGGGAGACGTGGTGGCGGCACGGACGTCGGCGGGAGAAGCGGCGGCGGAAGAGATGCGGCCGTGACCGCCGCCGGCAGCGAGCAAGGGCGAGCGAACCGGCGTGCGCCCATCGCCTTGTCCGCCGGCCGAGGCGCCCCACCGGCGGTCGGGGAAGCCTCGGGCGAGCACTTCGGCGGCGAGCGGGTGGAGGTGGACACGGCTCTCCTCCGCCGCCTGGCGTCGGTCTGCGCAGAGGTCGACACGACTGGCGCCGGCCGGGCCGAGGCCGGGCGGGACTGGTGGCCGCTCGCCCTGCACTGGGCCCTCCAGGGCGAGGTGCCGGCCCTGCCCGCCGCCGTCGCCCGCCCGGGGAGCGTGGAGGAGGTCTCCGCCGTCGCTCGCCTCTGCGGCGAGCACGACATCCCCCTCACCACCTCCGGCGGCCGGAGCGGCGTCTGCGGGGCCGCCGTGCCGGTCTTCGGAGGCATCGTCCTCGACACGACATCGCTCAGCGGGCTGCTCGAAGTGGACGACGAGTCCCTCCTCGTCGACGTCGCCGCCGGGACGTTCGGCACGTCTTTCGAGGAGGAGCTCCGGGCGGGCCACGGACTCACGGTCGGCCACTTGCCCCAATCGATCGACCTCGCCACCGTCGGCGGTTGGGTGGCGTGCCGCGGCGCCGGCCAGTACTCCACCCGGTACGGCAAGATCGAGGACATCGTTGCCGGGCTCGAGGTGGTGCTGGCGAGCGGCGAGGTGGTCCGCACGGGCGCCCTCGCCGGAGCCGGCCCGCGCTCAGCCCACGGGCCTGATCTCACGCAGCTGTTCGTCGGGAGCGAAGGGACTCTCGGCATTGTCACGGCCGCCCGGCTCCGGGCCCACGTCCTGCCGCCCGCGGAGACGAGGCTGGCGTTCGGCTTCGAGAGCTTCCTCGCCGGTCTCGAGGCTCTCCGGCGGACTCTCCGACGGGCCGCCACGCCGGCGGTCGTCCGCCTTTACGACGAGCGTGAGGCCCGGCGCAGCTTCGCCCTAGACACCAACTTGCTCATCGCCCTCGACGAGGGGGACGGCCGCATCGTCGAGGCGGCTACCGGCATCCTCAGCGAGGAGTGTGCCGCCGTCGGCGCCGCCGAGCTCGACGACGACCTTGTCGGCCAGTGGCTTGCCCGCCGCAACGACGTGGACGCCCTGGAGTCGGTCGTCCGGGCCGGCATCGTCGTCGACACGATCGAGATCGCGGCGCCGTGGTCGGCGCTCCCGGTGATCTACACCGAGGCGATCACCAGGCTGAACGAGCTCGAAGGCTGCCTGGCGGCGTCGGCGCACGAGTCGCACGCGTACATAGACGGGGCCTGCCTCTACTTCACCTTTGCCGGTCGCGGGCCCGACCCACCCGACGAGGCTCAGAAAGAGGCCTTTTACCGCGCCGCCTGGTCGGCAGTGATGGCAGCGACCGAGAGCCACGGCGGGTCGATCTCGCACCACCACGGGATCGGGCTCGTGCGCGGGCCGTATCTCGCCGGGGCGCTCGGCGGCGGGTTTGCCGTTCTCGAGTCGTTGAAACGTGCTCTTGACCCGGCCGGCATCCTCAATCCCGGCAAGCTCGGTCTCAGCTCGCCGTTCGGGCCATCGCCGTGGCAGCTCGGGGCGACGGCCCCGTGAGCGTGCTCGTCGTCGACGTCGGCACGAGCGGCGTGCGGGCATCGATAGTCGACCCGACCGGCTCCATCACCCATGCCGAGCACCGGGAGGTGCTGCCGTCCTCGCCGGCGCAGGGCTTCGTGGAGTTCGACCCCGGCGCCATGGCCGAAGCGGTCCTCGAAGTCTCCCGGGGGGCCATCTCGGCCGGCGGCCCCGTGGAGGCCGTCGGGATCGCCAACCAGCGGGCGTCCACGATCCTCTGGGACCGAGCGACCTGCGACCCCGTCGGCCCCGGCATCGGCTGGCAGGACCTCCGCACCGTCGGCATGTGCCTGATGCTCCGGGCAGAGGGCATCCGCCTGGCACCGCATCAGTCGGCCACGAAGCTCGTCATGCTCCTCGACCTCGCCGATCCTGACCGCACGCGCCAGCTCTGCTTCGGCACTGTCGACAGCTACGTCGCCTTCGTGCTCTCAAGAGGGGCCCTGCACGTCACCGACTACACGAACGCCGGCGTGACCGGCCTCGTCACGAGCGACGGCGCCGGATGGGATCTGGCCCGTTGCGAGGCGCTCCGCATCCCGCCAAGCCTGCTGCCGCGTCTCGTCGACTCGACCGGCGTGGTCGGAGAGGCGAGCGCCCTCGAGGGAGCGCCCCCGATCGCCGGGATCGCCGGGGACCAGCAGGCATCCCTCGTCGGGCAGGGCTGCCTTCGGCCCGGCATGGCCAAGGCCACCTTCGGCACGGGCGGGATGCTCGACTGCTGCGTCGGGCCGGAGCGCCCAACCTTTGCCTACAAAGGCAGGCAAGGCACCTTCCCCATCGTCGCGTGGAGCGACATGGGCGGGCTCACATGGGGCCTCGAGGCAGTCATGCTCTCGGCCGGCTCCTGCGTCGAATGGCTTCGCGACGACCTCGGGCTCGTGGCGACAGCGTCGGACACCGAGGGGATCGCCAGGTCGGTGCCGGACTCGGGGGGAGTCATTTTCGTCCCGGCCCTCCTCGGCCTCGGGACCCCGGTGTGGGACTTCGGCGCCCGGGGCACCCTTGTCGGCATCACCCGCGGCACCACCCGGGCCGAGGTGGTGCGCGCCGTGCTGGAAGGGATCGCGCAGCGCGGGGCCGATCTGCTCGAGGCTGTCGAGGCAGACTCCGGGCTCGAGCCCGCTGTGCTGAAGGTGGACGGCGGGATGAGCGCCAATGGGGCCTTCATCCAATTTCTCGCCGACGCCTGTGGGCGCCCGGTCGAGGTGTCCGCGGTCGCCGAGGCCACCACCCTCGGCGCCGGTTTCCTCGCCGGGACGGCAGTCGGCGTCTGGCTTTCGCTCGACGAGGCCGCCCGCACCCTGAGGCCCCGCCAGCGCGTCGAGCCGTCGAGGCGCCTCGACCGCGAGCGGTGGAAGGACGCCCGGTCGCGCGCCGAACGGACGGTCCCGGAGCTCTCGGCGCTCGAATTCTGAGCGCGGCCGGCAGATCCTGTGTTCAAGTACGTCCCATTCCTGCCGATACGCTCAGTGGGCGTCGGTGTCCGTGCACATCCGCGGGCCGCTGCCGGAGCGGGGCGCGACTCCGACGCGCATGCGTGGGCCAGCCGGGACCCAAGGAGAAGACACCCACTGTGACCACCGAGGACACCCCGTGTCGGTAGTCGGTGCTCCCCGGCAGGAGCGAGCCACGACTGGAGACGCCGTCGCCATCGCCGGCGCGCTCTACGACAACCTGTCCCGCGTGGTGCGAGGGGCACACGACGCCTGCACCATCGCCACCACAGCCGTGCTCGCCACCGGCCATCTCCTCATCGACGACGTGCCCGGGGTCGGAAAGACGATGCTCGCCAAGGCCGTGGCGGCCTCGATCGGCGCCAGGCTCGCCCGCATACAAGGCCATCCTGACCTGTTGCCCTCGGACATCACCGGCGTCAGCGTCTACAACCAGGCCACCGAGGACTGGGAGTTCCGCCCCGGGCCTGTGTTCGCCCACGTCGTGCTGTTCGACGAGTTGAACCGCACGCCTCCGCGGAGCCAGGCCGCCCTGCTCGAGTCGATGGAGGAGGGCCAGGTGACCGTGGACGGCGAGTCATGGCCCCTCCCCCGCCCCCACCTTGTCCTTGCGACCCAGAACCCGATCGACCAGGCCGGCACCTACCCCCTCGTGGAGAGCCAGATGGACCGGTTCCTGCTGGCCACGCGCCTCGGCTACCCCGACGCTGTCACCGAGGTCGAGTTGGCCCGGGCCAGGGGTGCGCAGCCGGCGCTCTCGGCACTGCAGGCGGTGTGCTCGCCGGAGTTGCTGGCAAAGGTGCAGGACGTCGTCTCCGACCTCGCCGTCTCGGACGAGGTGGCCCACTACGCCGTCGCCATCGTCAGGGCGAGCAGGACCGCTCCGGGCGTGCGCCTCGGAGGGAGCCCGCGAGCGGCCATCGCCCTCCTCGCCGCGGCACGGGCGCACGCAATCGTCCGCGGCCGCTCCTACGTCCTGCCGGGCGACGTGAAGGCGATCGCCATACCGGTGCTGGCCCACCGCCTCGTGACGGACCTGTCCGACGTCGGCACGCTCGAGGCGGGGGCGACAGTCATTGCCGCCCTCCTGGAGGAAGTCCCCAGCCCGAGGCCATGACGGCGAGGAACCGACGGCGCCCGCCGCCCGGGCGCCGCCTCCGGCGGCACGCCAAGCCCGAGCGTTACGCCGCCCCGGTCTTCGTCGCCGTCACCCTCCTGCTCGCCTGGGCCGGCGTCGCCCACGCCAGCGGCTCGGGATGGGTGCAGGCCGTCGGGACGATCGCAGCAGGAGTCATCGCCGTCGGCATGATCGGGCCAGGCCTTGCTGCCAACCGGCTGAAAGCTGTCGCCGCCGCCTGTCCGCACGACGCCAGAGCAGGTGAGGAGCTGTTGGTCGAGATGACCGTGAAGCGGCCGCTCCGCTGCACGCCGATATGGCCGCCCGGTGATCGCGTCCTGCTCGAGCCGGGCGCAGCAGCGCCGGTGGCCTTCCGGCTGCCGACCCGGGGCGTGCTCCGCACCGTCTCTGTGCGGCTGGCGACAGCGGCCCCACTCGGACTGCTGTGGTGGTCGGTCGATCAGGTCGTGGTGCTGCCCGCGCCCGTGGAGGTGGCGCCGCGGACTGGCGCCGGCTCATCCCACGGCCGGGAGGCCTCCACCGACAGCGAAGGACGCGGCCGCCCGGTGCCGTCCGGCAGCGGTGACCCCCGGGGTGTCCGCCCGTACCGGATCGGGGACAGCAGGCGCCGTGTTCACTGGCGGGGATCCGCCCACACCGGCACCCTCATGGTGCGGGAGAGCGAGCAGCAGCCGGACGTGTCGGTCCGCGTCGTGGCGGACCTGCCGGACGACCCGGAGGCGGCCGAACGCCGCGCCGAGGAAGCCATGGGCACCGTGTCGGCGCTGCTCGCCGGAGGTCGTCGGGTGGTGCTCGAGACGGTCGAAGAAGGCACGCGCCGCTGTGCGCCGGTCTCCGACCGGCGCCACGCCGGCCGCCGGCTTGCCGGCGCCGGTGACAACCCCTACGGGCACGACGCTGAGGGACGCAGGCCATGAGCGTCCCCGGCCCCCGGGACCACGTTGGCCTGATCGAGATGGTGAGGAGGGCAAACCAGCCCCTCCCACCGGAGAACTCGATGCTCTTCCGATTGTCGACTCTGGTGGCGGTCCTCTCCGGGGTGGTCGCCTGCGCCTACGTGGGCGAGATCTCCGCCCTCGTCGCCGTGGTGGCCAGTGTCGGCATCGCCGTCGGGATGACGTTCTCGTCGATGACCCGTCAGCACCCCTGGCCGGGAGTGAAGCTGCTCCTCGCCGTTGCCGTCGTGGGCGTCTTCGTGGAGTTCGTGGTGCAGATCTTCGGCGCCGCTCACACCGGCGAGCTGAGCTCCATCGAGGTGCCGCTGGCGTCGTTGTTCACCTGGGTCCAGGTCGTGCACGCCTTCGACGTGCCGGCCCGCCGGGACCTGCTCTTCTCAGTGGCGGCGGCGGCGGCTCTCGTGACGGTGGCATCCGCCCAAGCGGTCTCCGTCGGATTCCTAGGCTTTGTCGCCATCTGGTTCGTCGCCTCCATCGTCGGCCTGGCCTGCTCGTGGAGGTCGATGGCCGGCGGCCGGTGGCGCCTGCCGGCCGGCGGCCTACTGGGAGCGACGATGCTGATCGTCACCATCGCCCTCCTGCTCGAGGTAGTGCTGCCGCTGCCGCGGGCCTCCCAGCAGATCACGCTGCCGAGCGCCCTCACGTCCTACCTGCCGCTCGGGACCGGCGGCGGCCTCACACAAGGAGGCAGCCACCCCGCCGAGCCTGCGCAGGCAGGGCGGCCCGGTGGGGCGATCGGGATCGGAGGCTTCGTGGGCATGGCCGGCCCCCTCGACACCGCCGTGCGCGCCTCGCTCGGCAACGAAGTCGTCATGAGAGTGAGGGCCGGCCGTCCCGGCTACTTCCTCGGGTCGACCTACGACAGGTGGAACGGCCAGAGCTGGACAGAGGTCTGCCCGGCGGGCTCCAGCTCCGAGACGCTCGAGAGCGGCTCGCCGTTCCAGCTGCCGTCTGTGAGCGGCGGCGCCGTCCAGCCGAACATCCAGACGTTCTACGTCGAACAGAACCTGCCCAACCTCCTCTTCGGGACGTCTGTGCCCCAACAGATCTACTTTCCCGCCCACGGCCTCATCGTCGCCTGCGACCACTCCCTCCGCTCGACGATCGCCATGACGGCCGGCACCGTCTACACAGTCGTCTCGTCCGACGACGAGACCCCGATCTCGCAGCTCATCCACGACGATCGCCCCGAGCCGGACGGCCCGGCGATGAGCAGCTACCTGCAGCTTCCGCACCCCTATCCGCGGGTGGAGGGTCTCGCCCGCTCGATCGTGCGGAGCGCCCACGCCACCTCGGTCGCCGCCGATGTCCTCGCCCTCGAGGGTTGGATGGGTCGCCACACGCGGTACTCGACCGACATCCCTCCGCTGCCGCCGGGCCAGGACGCCGTCGACGAGTTCCTGTTCGGGAACCGGACCGGCTACTGCGAGCAGATCTCGACGGCCCTCGCCGTGATGTTGCGCACCCTCGGCATCCCCGCCCGCGAGGCCACCGGTTACATCCCGGGCTCGTTCGATCCTCTCTCCGACCTCTACACCATCGAGGCCAAGGACGCCCACGCCTGGGTGCAGGTGTACGTGCCCGGCCACGACTGGCAGAGCTTCGACCCGACCGCCTTCGTGCCGCTGGCGCCCCCCAATCCAGGCGCCGTCCTCCTGTCCGACATCGGCCATGGCCTCGAGCGCCTGCCATGGATTCCGCTCGGGAGCACAGGCTTTGTCGCGGCGGCGGCCACCCTCGCGTGGTTCCTCGTGCGCCGGCGGCGCCGGCGGCCCCTCACCTGGGCCGGCCTCGTCGCCCTCGGATTGGAGCGGGCCGGTTCGGGCGCCGGCCTCGACCGGCGCCCGGCCGAGACCCTGGGCGAGTACGCCCAACGGCTGGCCGGCGCCGCGGCCCGGAACGGCCATCCGCCGATGCCTGAGGTGAACGAGGCGGTGCGAGTGGTCGAGGAGAGCGCCTACGGCCAAGCGGCCGGGGTCTCGCCCCCGCCGCAGTCACAGGCGGCCGCCGAGCACGTGCTCCAGGATCTGGCTCGCTCGCTCGGGCGCCGGCGGCGCCTCGGCTCTCAGCCGAGCTGAAGGGCCGTCGCCTCCGCCAGTCCCACCCCTTGCGCGAGCAGCGGCCGGAACCTCATCAACAGCCTCGGCCGCCCGAAGCCGACGGCGGCTGACAGTCGCCCCTCCCGCCCGTACAACGCCAGAAAACGCCTCTCCTCGACAGACCCGTCCACGACGACAACCTCGTCGTCGGGCTGCGGGACACCGAGTACCTGGATCTTGAGGTCGTACTGGTCCGACCAGACGTAGGGCACCGTGACGAACGGCTCCGGCCGGGCGCCGGACAAATCGGCGAGCAGGCTCACAGCGGCGTGATCACCCTGCTCGGCGGCATTCGTCCGGTGCTCGACCCGGATCGAGCCGCCGGCGGCGAGAGGCCAGCGGGTGAGGTCGCCGGCGGCGACGATGCCGGGAGCGACGACAAGGGAGGCTGCGCAACGGACCCCGTCCGGTCCGGCTGGCAGCCCGGACCCCTCCAGCCACCCGACAGCGGGGACGGCGCCGATGCCGACGAGGAGGGCATCTGCATAAAGGACGGTCCCGTCACCGAGCACACAGCTGAGGCCACCGCTCGGCCGGCGATCGACCGACGACAACGACGTCCCGAGAAAGAAACCCACCCCGTGCTCCCGGTGCACCGCCTCACAGGCACCGCCCGCGACCGGACCAAGCACCCGTCCGAGCGGGACGGCGAGCGGCTCGACGACGGTGACGTCGGCTCCGGCCCGGCGCGCCGTCGCTGCCACCTCGAGCCCGATGAAGCCGGCGCCGACGAGCAACAGGCGCACTCCGGGACGGGAGACCAGCTCCCGCAGCACGACGGCATCGTCGATCGTTCGCAGCACGTGCGCCTCGGGGAGCTCGCTCACTCCGGCGAGCCGGCGGGGCTCCGCCCCGGTCGCAAGGACAAGCCCGGAGAAGCCGATCTGCTCGCCCCCAGTCGACACGAGCTCGCGATTGTCGAGATCCAGGCCGACGGCACGGTGCTCGGGCCCCAGCCTGAGGTCGAGCCCGAGCTCGTCCACCGCCGCCGCAGTCCGGAGGAAGACCCGCTCCGAAGACCACTCACCGGCGAGGAATTGCTTGGAGAGCGGCGGCCGGTCGTAGGGCAGGTGCGGCTCTTCGCCGACGAGCACGATGGCGCCGTCGTGGCCCCGGGCACGGAGCCCCTCACACGCCCGCAGACCGGCAAGCCCGGCACCCACGACGACGATGGGAGCCGGTTTGGGCACTGCCTCACTCCGTTTCGATCGTCTCTCCTGGCGCAGCGGCCGCCGATGCCACGGCCGTGGCCGCCGGCACGGCCCTGCTGGCTGCCGGCGCTGACGCCGCCGCGACCGTAGCCGGTCTCTCCCACTGCTCGCGTCGAGTGAGGAGGTAGACACCCGCTGCCGACACCACGACGGCGACGACAGCCAGCAACAGCCTGTAGTCCACGATCCCGAGCAGGGCGGCCCCGACGGCGATGGAGGCCGTCTGTGGGATCGATGTGAGCGTGTCGGCGGCGGCGGACACTCTCCCCTGCAGCTCGGGGGGCGTCCGCCGTTGCAGCAGCGTCATGAAGCCGACGATGAGCCAGGGCAGGCTCGCCCCGAGGACGATCGCCCCGGCAAAGACAGCCACCAGGTTGGCCACCATGAACAGCCCCGAGCCGATCGCCAGGAGAAGGAGGCCGAAGCCGCAGAGCGGTCCCTCACCGATGCGGCGAGCGACCGGTGCGGAGGTCAGGCCGCCGGCAACTGCCCCGATCCCTTGCACCGCGAGGATGACGCCGAGGAAGGTGGGGGCTCGATGGAGCCCCTGGCTCACCACCGCGAAGGCGATCGGCTCGAGAAACCCGACCACGAGGCAAGCGAACGCCGCTGCCATGGTGATCTGCCGGAGCACGAGGGTCCGCCAGAGGTGGGTCGCCCCGGCGGTCACCTCGCCCCACCAGTGCTGCTCGGACGGCTGCGGCTTCTCCTCCTCCACATGGACGAATCCGAGGGCCGCCGCTGCGATGAGGAACGTGGCCGAGTCGACGATGGCGACCGCACCGCCCCCTATGAGGGCGAAGAGCCCGGCGCCGACGAGAGGTGCGACGAGGCGGAAGCCCTCCCGCACCGTCCGCAGGAAGCCGTTGGCGTCGACGAGGAGGTCGTCGTCGAGCATCGTCACCAGCAGTGCCGACTGGGCGGAGCTCAGGAAGGCGTAGACGACGCCGTACATGAGGGCCACAAGCCAGATCAGCCACACCTGGCCCCGGCCGTGGACCGCCAGAAGGGCCAGCACGGCGCCCGCTCCGGCGATGTTTGCCCAAATGAGCAGGGGGCGGCGACGGAGCCTGTCGACGACGAGGCCGGCCAGAGGCGAGCCGATCGCGCCGAGGCCGAAGAAGAAGAACGTCAGTCCAGCATCCCCCGAGCTGCCCGTCAGCTCCTTCACCCAGATGCCCATCGCCAGCCACAGGGCCGTGTCACCGAAGAGCGAGAAGCTTTGACCCCCCAGGTACCACCTGGCATTCCGGTCAGCCCACAAGCGCCTCATGGGACCTGGTCTCCCGCCTCGAGCGTGTTCTGCGGGGCTGCCCCTCCTGGGCGGCCCCGGGAGGAGCCCTCACCCCGGTCGAGGAGGTCGAACGGGAAGGCGAAGGTAACCATCTCGATTGGACGGCTCCCCTCTGGCCGCGTCGCAGCGTCGGTGATCCGGCTCTCGTAGCGGCGGAAGATGGCCTGGATCTCCGTCGTAAGCCCTTTCAGCTCATCCGGTGTCAGGTAGGCAACTGTCTCGGAGACGTCGCTCGCCTCCTGCCACTCGATCGGGTAGAGATGACGAGTCCGCTCCCAGTCAGAGAAGCGGTCCATCCACCGCTTGAGGAGGAGGCTCTCGAGCGCCGAGGCGGCGATCGCCATCTCGGGATCCTCCGCCTTCGGGGAGAAGCGCATCCCGCGTGCGGCCACCTGCCACGGACGCCGGCGTCCGGCGCCACCGCCGGCCTCCTCGACGAAACCGTATTTCGCCAGCTGGCGAAGATGGAATGAGCACGTCGTCGGCGACTCCCCGATCAGCTCTCCGGCTTCGGTGGCCGTCAGAGCACCGTGCAGGCCGAGCACCTCTAGGAGCGACAGCCGCACCGGATGGGTGACCGCCCGCAGCTCACGGGCATCGGTCAGTAGGCGCGGCTCCTCCAGCTCCTCGGCCGACTCGACCGGCTTGGCCGGAGCGGCCGGCTCGGCTGATGCCTCGGCCGGCTCAGCAGCGCCGGGTTTGGTGCCCGGCACTCTCTCGTCGCCGGCGCCGGTGGACCTGCTCACCGGATCGGCAGCGCCGGGTTGCGCGGCGGAGCCTGGATCTCCGACGGCCATGCCCGCTTCGTGCCCTCGAGCGTCCACCACCCCCGGCGGGGGAAGCGGCATCCGCTAGCTTTCTTGAAACGTTTTCTCTCGATCGCCATGTATCGAAATATAACTCTCGAGAGCTTTCCTGTCAAGTGTCTTCCGTGACGAAATCAGCACCAGCTAGCGTCGACGGTGATGACCTCCCCATCGACCAGTTCCTCTCTCCCACCGCCCGCTGCCATCGAACCTCGGTGGCCAGGTGCCGTGCCTGAGCTCGACGCCCTCTTCCTGGAGACGATCGGGACGGCCGAGGGCCGGCGTGACCCCTACTCGCGCTATGCCGCCCTCCGGGAGGAAGCGCCTGTGTATGAGACGGGGCTGGGTTTCTTCGTTTGCACGCGCTACAAGGAGTGCCAGTTCGTGCTGCGGGACCCCCGTTTCGGCAAGGAGGAGAGCGACCAGCAGGTGTGGCTGCGCTCCCACTTCGGCCACCTGCCGAACTTTCCCCGCCTGGTCGAGCTGTCGGCCGACCGCCGCTCGCTGCTCTCCCTCAACCCTCCCGACCACACCCGACTCCGCCGGCTCGTGAGCCAGGCGTTCACGCCGCGCACCGTGGAGCACCTGAGACCGCAGATCGTCCGCCTCGTCGGCGATCTGCTCGACCAGATCCCACCGGGCGAGGTCGTCGACGTGATGGACGTGCTCGCCTTCCCGTTGCCCGTCGCCGTCATCGGCCGCATGCTCGGGGTCCCGGAGGAGGACTGGGCGAGGTTCCGCCAGGTCATGGGCCGGGCGACGGTGCTCCTCGAGCCGGTCATCGCCGACGACGAGATCGAGCCGGCGCTTGTCGCCGAAGTGGAGCTCGAGGCGTACTTCAGCGAGCTCGTGGCCATCGGCCGTCGTCGCCCGGCCGATGATCTCCTGAGCGAGCTGATCAGGGTGCAGGAAGGCGGAGACTCCCTGACCGAGGCCGAGCTGATATCGACGGCGATCCTGCTCTTCGGCGCGGGTTTCGAGACGACGACGAACCTCATCGGCAACGGGCTGCTGGCCTTGTTGAGCCACCCCGGCCAGCTCGAGCGGCTGCGGGCAGACCGCCAGGACGCCGGCGGCGAGACGGCGCCCGTCCGGGCGGCGGTCGAGGAGCTGCTGAGATATGACAGCCCGGTGCAGTTCGACGGGCGGCAGGCCTTCACAGACGTGGACGTGGCCGGGATCTGTGTGCCCGCAGGCGGGGCGGTCATCACCGTGCTCGGCTCGGCCAACCGAGATCCGGAGCACTTCCGCGACCCGGATGAGCTCGACCTCCGCCGTGACGAGGGGCCACCGATGAGCTTCGCGAGCGGGATCCACTTCTGCCTCGGCGCTGCTCTGGCCCGGGCCGAAGGTCAGGTGGTCTTCGACCGCCTGCTCGAACGCTTCACCTCTATCGAGCTCGCCACCGACGCGCCGCGGTTCCGCAACCGGATCACCCTCCGCGGGCTCACCGAGCTCCCGGTGTCGTTCACGCCGTAGGGCGGGACTGGCGCCGGTCGGCCGCAAGGCCGGCGCCAGCCTGGCACCGACGTCGCCGGCTAGCCGACCCGACCGAAATCGTCCTCCAGCCGCTCGATGTCGTCCTCACCGAAGTAGCTCCCGCTCTGGACCTCGATGAAGACGAGGTCCTCGGCGCCGTTGTTGGCGACGCGGTGAGCAGCTCCGTAGCCGATGTCGACGGCAGTGCCGGCGGCGACCTCCAGGTCCGTGCCGTCGAGGGTGACTATGCCGTTGCCGGCCACCACGAACCAGTGCTCGGCCCGCCGCGTATGTCGTTGGTAGCTGAGCCGCTTGCCGGGGTGGACAACGATGCGTTTGACCTTGTGGTCGGACGCTTCGTCGAGAACGGTGTAGGTACCCCACGGGCGTTCGGCGTGCTCGCTCGTCATGCCCATATCTTGACCGAAACTGCGACAATCAAAGCCTGGCCGCCGGCCCTTCGTGGAGCTATGTGCCGTGTCGCCCCGAATCGGCTCAACCGGCCGACCTGCCGTATTCGTAGAAGCCCCGCCCGGACTTTCGACCGAGCAGGCCGGCGTCGACCATCCGCAGGAGGAGCGGCGGTGGTGCGTACAGCGGCTCTTTGAACTCCTCGTAGAGCGACTCGGCGACGGCCTGCATGGTGTCGAGGCCGATGAGGTCGCACAGGGCCAGCGGCCCCATGGGGTGGGCACACCCCTCGACCATGCCGGCGTCGATGTCGTCGCGGGTGGCGAAGCCGGACTCGAGCATCCGCACCGACGACAGCAGGTAGGGGATCAAAAGGGCGTTGACGACGAAGCCGGCCCGGTCCTTCGAACGGATCACAGTCTTGTTGAGGGTCCCGGTGACAAAGCCGCTCGCTCGGTCGACGACTTCGTCGCTCGTCATGAGGGAGGAGACCAGCTCGACGAGGAGCAGGACCGGGACGGGATTGAAGAAGTGGAGTCCGAGGACCTGCTCTGGTCGCGAGGTGGCGGTGGCGAGCTTCATGATCGGGATCGACGACGTGTTCGAGGCGAAGATGGCGTTCTCAGACTCGACGACCTCGTCCAGCCGGCGGAAACAGGCCACCTTGGCCCGCGCCTCCTCGATGATCGCTTCGACAACGAGGGCTCGGTCGGCCATGTCCTCCAGGTGGGTTGAGTATCGCACGCAGCTGAGGGCGGCCTCAGCCTCGTCCCTCGTCAGCTTCTGCCTACGGACGCCGGTCTCGAGTGATTGCTCGAGGCGGCGCCGGCCCCGCTCCATCGCCGGCTCGTCCGCCTCGACGACGACGACATCGAGACCGGACCGTGCACATACCTCGGTGATCCCCGAGCCCATCAGCCCGGAGCCCACCACGCCGACGAGTTCGATGGTGTCTGCCATAGGCTCACGCTAATAGTCGGTGGGTACCAGCAGAGGGCCACTGCAGCTCAGGGCTGGCCCGAAGGTTCTTCCTCGTCTCCGCGGGCGGCCACCTCGAGTCGGGGCAGGATGCTGTTCACCCGCTGGCGCGCCCCGCGGATGCGCCGGTCAAGCTCCTCGACGATCTCGACGGCCCGGCACAGCCGCTCCTCGAGCACGTCGACATCGACCACGCCTCGGTCCAGCTCGGCGATGATGGCGTCGAGCTCGCCGGCGGCCTCTACATAGCCGAGCTCGCCCACGGGCCTCTCCTCGCCTATAGCCCTCCCCTCGCCCGTAGGCAGCCCGGCGGCGCTCCCCCGCCCGTCCCCGCCGGCCGGCACTGCGGCCGGCGGTTGGTCCTCACCCATGCTCACGATGCCTCCCCGCCGCCTCGAGCGGCGCTGATCTCGCCCACCACTGAGACCAGCCGCCCGTCGGCGAGCACAGTGATGATCGAGGAGCCTTCGGGAGCGTCTTCGACTGAGCGCAGCACACGGTTGTCCATCGTCCGGGTCATCGACCAGCCTCGGGCGAGCTGCTGTCGCGGGTCGAATGCATCGACGCTCGCCCGCTGCCGCGCCAGGCGATGCTCGGCCGAGGTCATGACACGTTCGCTCATCGAGTGCAGCCGGGCGGCACGGCGGCCGAGAGCCGACTGCTGCCTTTCTGCTGTGACTACCGCCCCGCGCACGGCACGGTCCCGCGCCACGAGCAGGTTCGACTGCGCCTCGTCCAGCTCGTGGCGAGCTGCTGCCGCCAGCCGCCTCTCCGAGCCGGCCACGAATGCAGCTGCCTGCTCGAGGGAGGCGGCGCCCTTCGACGCCACCTGACGCGCTCTTGCGGCCAAGCCGGCCAGATACTCGGTGATGACGGCCACGAGCGCCTCGCCGCAGGCGGTCGGAGTGATGAGCGCCCGTGCGGCGACCTCGTCGGCGACGGACTGGTCGCCGGTGTGGCCGATCCCCGTCCATACCTGGACCCGGGAGGTGGCGACGGCGCGGGCGACCTCTTGGCTGTCGAATGCGGCCAGGTCGCCGCGGGCGCCACCACCCCTCACGACGACGATGACATCGGGGCCGAGGCGCTGCAGGCGACGGATGGCATTGGCGATCTGCACCGGCGCGTCCGGTCCCTGCACTAGAGACGGCTCGAACCGTACGGCGAAGTTGAAGCCCGATCGAGTCAGCTGACCGGTGAAGTCCCGATACGCGTCCGACCCGGGGCTCGTCACCAGACCCACCCGCAACGGGACCGGGGACAGATGGAGGCGCCGATTGGCGAGCAGCAGCCCCTCTTGGTCGAGCTGGGCGATGAGGCGGCGCCGCGCCGCGGCGATGCCGCCGAGGAGCGAGGCAACGTCGAGATCGGTCATGGCAAAGCGCAGCCGAGACGCTCCCTCCCACACCTGCGCCTGCCCGCGCAGGCGGACGACGAGCCCAGTCGTCAGCTCGAGGCCGACGGCCTGCAGCTCCGCCCCGATGAGCGGCCAGTCGCGTGCCCAGCAGGCCACGTCGAGAGTGGCTGCCCCACCCCGGTTGGAGGCCTGCCGATCGGCCAGCTCCAGGTACCGATGGCCATTCCTCACGGTCACCTTGCGAATCTCACCTGTCACCCAGAACTCCCCCGGGAACTCCGCCCGGAGGGCATACCGCACGCGCTCGTAGAATTCGCCGATGCTGAGCGCCTCGGCGGGCGAGGCGCCGGGAATCCGAACCGGCGATCCTTCAATATCGTCACCAGCCGGCTCCACGACGACCTCTGCAACCACGCTCGCCACCACATCGGGCGGCGGTACCGGCTCCGAAAAGTCGAAGCGAAGCGCCTCTGCTTTGCTGAGCCTCGCCATGGATGCCAGGGTACTTCGAGGGTGTGTCGCTCCGGCTGCCGTGCCGACAGCACCCGCGTGTTGCTGGGGCGGCCGGCATTGCCCACCAGGGTGCACGCGATATAACCTGAAAGACTAAGCCCTTCGCCGTGGGACCAGCCGCGACGGAGATCCACATATCTGACACGCGAGGAGCAGTCCGGGGGATTCGAGACAAATTGAGTGCGGTGCCGCGCCCGCCTGTGGGCTGTCGGCTCGTCGCCACGCCGTAAGTGTGACGCCTGGGCGGGCCAGCACGTCCCAGGGTGCGTGTCAACCTCCTAGATCGGTGCGGGAATCAGCATGCGAGGTTCACGGCCGGCCGTCGAGCCCAACTGAGCCGAGCATCCAATGTCGTAGTTCTCCTACGACGACCAAGAGGGGACCCCATTTGGGGTCCCCTCTTTGCAGTCCCGGAGAGCGCTGTCGGCGGCTCCCTTGCAATTCCGGATGGCGCCCTCGGCACCTCCATCGCAGCTCTAGTTCCGGCTCGCCTTCGTCGAGAAGGAGGCCTGCGGCGCTTAGCCGGAGACCCGACCGTCAGGCGCCACCTTTGGGCGATGCCGTCTCCGGCCGTGTCCGACCGTCTGAGCAGTCCCGCCCAGTCGGCGGCGCAACTGCAGGATGCGCAACGATCCGGCTATTGCGGCCAGGAACACCCCGCCGATGGCGGCAAGCAGCAGAGCCACACCGAGCGGCATCGAGCCGCTCGCGGTGAAGAACGAGATCTTGGCGGACTTCGTGTTCTGCAGGATGAAGACGAGCAGGAGCGTGAGCACGATGGCGGCGATGATGACGCCGAACCACACACCCGATGTGCGGGTGTGCCCGACCGGCTTTGCAGGAACGGTCCCTCTCGGAGCGACGTCAGACGGCGGGGGAACCGTCGCTCCGGCGTCCGGGCTCGCGGGTGCGCTGCCCTCAACGGGTGGCAGATCAGCCATGTGGCTCCATTTTCGAGAGAATACCCGCATTGGTGCCCGCCCCCCTTCCGGCAGGGTCACGATGACCTGGTCGTGCCAGCAGAGTCCGCCCCACTCCCGGATGACGTTCAGCCTGCGGGCTCGTCGTAGCCGATGGGGTCGCGCGTCAAGACGTCAGAGCAGAGGAGACGGTGATGAGCCTTCCGGGCCGGCGTGCCCGACTTCTCGTCGTGACGGCCGCCGTCGCTCCATCCGCGGCGTGTGGCGCCCGGCCGGACCGACGTCGCTAGCGACGGCCGCGTAGCCGGTCGATCTGACGGCGGTCTCGCTTAGTCGGCCGCCCGGCGTGCACGTCGCGCACGAGCGCCGGGGCGACGGCCGGGCGGGGCTCGGGCGGCGGACTGTGATCGATGAGGCATCCGGCGGCTATAGGCGCGCCGACACGCTTGTCGATCGCCTGCACCACCTCGAGCACTCGTTCCCGATCACCGATCCGGGCGGACACCGTGTCTCCGGTGTGCACCGTCGTCGATGCCTTTGCGGCCCCACCGTTCACCTTCACGTGCCCGGCCCGGCACAGCGCCGTCGAGGCCGCCCGCGTGGAGGTGGCACGCACTGCCCACAGCCACCGGTCGACCCGGGCGACCTCCACGGCGAAAGCGTGCCACGTGCGGCACAGTAGGGGGAGGATGTCGTCCACCCTGTATGCCGCCACGCGCGCCGGCGGACGCGACGACGTCCTCGAATCGTTCCTCGCCTGGACGGCCGAGCGGGGCATCACCCTCTACCCCGCCCAGGAGGAAGCGCTCCTCGAGGTCTTCGCCGGCTCCCACGTGATCGTCAACACCCCAACCGGTTCGGGAAAGAGCCTCGTCGCCCTCGGAGCCCACGTCGCCGCTCTCTCGAGCGGCATGAGGACGTTCTACACCGCGCCGGTCAAGGCGCTCGTCTCGGAGAAGTTCTTCGCCCTCTGCGGCGAGCTCGGCGCCGAGAACGTCGGCATGCTGACCGGGGACGCCTCCATCAACGCCTCGGCGCCCGTCGTCTGCGCCACCGCCGAGATCGTCGCCAACATGGCGCTTCGCGGAGGAGTGGACAGCGCCATCGACCAGGTCGTCATGGACGAGTTCCACTACTACGGAGACCCTGATCGGGGATGGGCCTGGCAGGTCCCGCTCCTCGAATTGACGCGGGCACAGTTCGTCCTCATGTCCGCCACTCTCGGTGACACGGGTGCCATCGAGCGGGGCCTGGCGCGGCGATCGGGGCGCCCGGTGGCAGTAGTGCGCTCCTCGGTCCGACCGGTGCCCCTTGGTTTCGAGTACCGGCGCACCCCGTTGCACGAGACGATCGAATCCCTGCTGGCAGCGGACCAGGCACCGCTCTACGTGGTCCACTTCACCCAGGCCCAGGTCCTCACCGGGGCTCAGGCGCTCACCTCGGCCCAGGTGACCACGAGGCCCCAGCGGGAGGCGATCGCCGGGGCGCTCGAGGGCTTTCGCTTCGAGCCTGGATTTGGCCGCACCCTGACGCGTCTCCTGCGCCACGGCATCGGGGTCCACCACGGAGGAATGCTCCCGAAGTACCGCCGCCTCGTCGAGAGGCTCACCCAGGCTGGGCTGCTACGCGTCATCGTCGGGACAGACACCCTCGGCGTGGGCGTGAACCTGCCTTTGCGGACAGTCGTTCTCTCGGGGCTGGCGAAATACGACGGCACGACGTCCCGACTCCTCACTGCCCGGGAGCTGCACCAGATCGCCGGGCGCGCCGGGCGCGCCGGCTACGACACCTCGGGCCTCGTGGTCGTGCAGGCTCCCGAACATGTCGTCGAGAACGAGCAGGCGGCGAAGAAGGCGGCCGGCGATGCCCGTCGGATGCGCAAGCTCGTGAAGTCCAAGCCTCCCAAGGGATATGTCGCCTGGGACGAGGCGGTCTTCGACAGGCTCGTCGCCTCCCTGCCCGAACCGCTCGTGCCCCACCTCCGCGTCAGCCACGGGATGCTGCTGAACGTGCTCGACCGTCCCGGTGACGGTTGTGCCGCCTTGACGACCCTCGTCACGAGAAATGACGAGCCCCGCCCGAGACAACGCCAGCTGATCCGCCAGAGCATCGCGATCTACCGCTCGCTCATCGCCGCCGGCGCACTCGAACGCCTGCCGGAGGCCGACGAGCTCGGGCGGCGGATCCGTGTCACGGCCGACCTGCAGGCCGACTTTGCACTCGACAACCCCCTCAGCCCCTTCGTCCTCGAGGCCGTGCCCCGGCTCGAGGCGTCGTCGCCCACGTGGCCCCTCGACGTCATGAGCCTTGTCGAAGCCACCCTGCAAAATCCCGGCCCGGTGCTCGCGTCCCAGCTGGACCGACTACGGACGGAGACCCTCACAGCCCTGAAGGCTGCTGGAGTCGAATACGAAGAGCGAATCGAGGCTCTCGACAAGCTCGAGTATCCCAAGCCTCTGCGGGACTGGACCTACGAGCTGTTCGACGCATACCGCCTTGCCCATCCGTGGGCGGCCGACTACAACATCCGCCCGAAGTCGGTGGCCCGTGATCTCTACGAGCAGGCGATGACGTTCTCCGAGTACGTCGCGCACTACGGCTTGACCCGCTCGGAGGGGCTCGTGCTGCGCTACCTGTCCGACGTGTACCGGGGCCTCGTCCGCAACGTCCCGGAGGACCTCAAGTCAGACGACCTCCTCGATGTCACAGAGTGGCTGGGCGAGCTCGTCCGCCAGGTCGACTCCAGCCTCATCGACGAGTGGGAGCGGCTGGCCGCCGCCACGACGAGCGCGTCGCTCGAGGAGGCGGTCCTCGAGATCGGCCTCGAGCTGAGCGGCAGTAGCGCTCCTCCCCCGGTCACAGCGAACTCCCGGGCATTCAAGGTGATGGTGCGCAACGCCGCCTTCCGCCGGGTCGAGCTCGCCGCCCGCCGCGACGTCGCCGCGCTCGCCGAGGCCGAACCGGCCGACGGGTTGGATGCGGGCGGGTGGTCGGAGGCGCTGGTGCGGTACTTCTCGGCCCACGGGTCGATTGGGACGGGCCCAGCTGCCCGCGCCGCCACCTGGTTCGAGGTCTCCGAGCTGCCAGGCCGGTGGCAGGTGCGCCAGGTTCTCGACGATCCGGAGGGGTGGCACGACACTGCCATCATCGCCGAGGTGGATCTCGCCGCCTCCGACGAGGCCGGCTCGCCGGCGTGGCGAACGCTGCACCTCGAGCAGGGGTGAGACTCTCGCAGCATCGGTCGGCCTGAGGAGGCGGCTCGGTTGCATACGCTGGGCGCGTGCGTCGCAAGATCATCGCCTGTGTCGCCGTCGTGATGCTCTGTGCAGAGACAATCGTGCTGGCACGCCGCCGCGGATCTGTCATGGGTGCGAACACGGTGGTGCGGTGCCGACGTGGCCACCTGTTCACCACGATCTGGATTCCGGGAGGATCGCTGAAGGCCGTCCGCCTCGGTTGGTGGAGATTGCAGCGTTGCCCGGTGGGCAGGCATTGGAGCCTCGTCACGCCGGTCAAGGTGGCGGACCTGACGGCAGAGGAGAAGCAAGGGGCCTCCGAGCACCGCGACGTGCGCATTCCCTGAGCACGGGTCTCGTCGCGCTCAAGTTTTGGCCGGCCGGCGCCGATATCAGCTACCAGAGCTCAGAGTCGGACAAGATCGATCCTGGACTCCGACAGTCGGTCACGGGGTGCACACCGTGCCGACCTTGTCGCCGTCGTTTTGCCTCGCCTTGAGCGCCAAGCGTGACAGGTCGCCGCCACTGAACATTGTTTGCCGGCCGCGGCACCGGGGCGGTCAGTTGAGCTCGTTCGGCACGAGGTCGATGTGGATCGCTTCGTCGCCCCGCAAGACGTGAAGCTCGAGCGTGCGGCCGATGGCGCCTGACACCATCAGGCGCTGCAGGTCTCCGGCGTTCTCGATGGGGGCGCCGCCCGCAGCAAGGATGGTGTCCGTCGGGCGAAGCCCGGCGCGCTCAGCCGGGCTGCCCGGCGTGACATCTATCACCCCGACGCCGCCCCGTTGACCGAAGGCCTCCACGTGCCGTGGAGCAAGCGGCCGCCGAGCGCCGACAACGCCGATATAGGCGCGCCGGACCCGACCCGTCCCGATGAGCTCTCCCACGATGGCGAGCGTCGTCGGGTTGATCGGCACGGCAAGGCCGAGCCCGATCCCGGCCACAGCAGTGTTGACGCCCACGAGCCTCGCGTGTGCGTCCACCAACGCACCTCCCGAGCTGCCCGGGTTGAGGGCGGCATCGGTCTGGATCACGTTCTCGACAAGCCGGCTACCCGCCGGCAGCGACCGGCCGAGCGCGCTCACGACACCGGCGGTGACGGAGCCGGCGAGACCGAGCGGGTTGCCGATCGCCACGACGAGCTGCCCGACCCGCAGGCGGTCGGCATCTCCCAGCTCGACCTGGGGAAGATCGGTGGCACCGACCTTCACTACGGCGAGATCCGACAGAGTGTCCAGACCGACGACTTCGAAGCGGACTTCGCGCCCGTCGACAAAGTCGGCCGAGCCGCGCTTCGTCGCCGAGACGACGTGGGCAGAAGTGAGGAGGTAACCGTCGGGTGTCACAACGACCCCGCTCCCGGCGCCTTCGTGGCCCTGGCGTCCCACGCTCAACGCCGCCACCGAGGGGACCACGCGTTCGGCGACCGAGGTCACGATTGCCGAGTAGGCGTCGAGGGCCTCCGCCTCGACAGAGTTGCTGCCGGCGAGCAGGTCGGTCATAGAGCCCTCGGTCCCTCGGCTCGCACTCGCTCCACATCGACGAGGGCCGACCGTAGGTCCGCCAGCCACTCCGCCTCGTGCCGGCCCACGAGCCGCACGCACCAGGCCAGCGCCTCGCTGCGGCTGCGGGCGACGCCGGCCTCGATGAGCGTGTCCAGCGTGGCGCGCTCGGTGAGACGGAGACGGGTCATCACCGGCATGCTTTGCGTGGTGAACAACGTCGTCCGCCCGTCGCGCTCCACGCCCCACGACACCTTGCGACCAAAGCGCGCCTCCGCCTCGGTCGCGATGGCGACGCGAGCAGCCCGCGTGGACTCCCGGAAAGCTTCAACGGTGGAGCCGTCCGGCAGCACGCCGGTACAGAGAATCTCCTCATCGTCGAGCTCGATGGTTGGCTTGCCCACGAACCACGACTTCGGCACCTTGGCGCCGAAGTACTTCTCGATCTCTTCTCGTGTCATCACGATTACAAGATTACAGAGATGCGGCACCGCCCAGGTCGCCTCCGCAGGGGAGACGCCGAGGTAGAGAAACTGCCCGCACCCTCAAGGTGGGCGTCCGGCCTGTCGATACCCAGGAATGCGGCGGCTAGCGGAGTGCGGGTTTAATTGGCGCGGGCGGAATGGACCCACGAGGAGCAAGGCGCTTCTGATTGCAGGCGCTCTCGCCATCTCGGTGACTCTCCTCGGGCTGCCCCCGACTCCTTCCAAAGCGGCGCCGGCGTCGACCGGGTCCCTTGTCGACGCCGCCACCTCGAACAGCTTTGGCTCTCCGATGTGGACCGATCAGATCGGGACGGCAACGGGCTTCACCTCACCGACCTTCGCCACCATTGACGGGGTCCGTGCAGTTGTGGCGGCCTCCCTCGACGGGGAGGTCTACGTCGTGAACGCCATCACCGGCACTGCATTGCCTGGTTGGCCGCAGAAGGTGGACATCAGCGCCAGCACGCCGACCGCCATCGAGTCGAGCCCCACGGTCGCCTACCTCGACGGGCCGTCGCAGCCACCGACGATCATCGTCGGGGCCGGCTCGCAGAGCGTGCCGTACCAGAACGGCGGCGTCGTCGCCTTTTATGCCACCGGCAGTGTCCGCTTCGTCTTCCACACCAAGGACACCTTCGCCCAGTGGAGCGGCGCCAAGAACGACAATTCTGTCTTCGCCACGCCCGCGGTCGGTGACATCCGGGGTAATGGTGTGCAGGACATCGTCTTCGGCTCCTACGACCACTACATCTACGCCTTGACCCCGGCGGGCTGGCTCGTACCGGGATTCCCGATACAGAGAGCCGACACGATCTGGTCCTCAGCGGCCCTCGTGGACAGCTCGCACACCGGACGCGACGACATCATCATGGGCGGCGACTCCACAGGGCTCAAGTCCACAGGCGGCGTCCCGTGCTACGGCGGCTGGGTGACCGACTACAGGTACTCGAGCAGCACCAAGTCGCCGTGGCTCATGTGGGAGCGCTGCACCGGGCAGACCGTCTGGTCGAGCCCTGCAATCGGCGTCATCAACCCTGGCCCCGGCAACCCGACCAATGAGCCGGCCGTCGTGGTGGGCACGAGCTTCAACAGTCCCTACTTCAGCAACGCGGCCACGAACGAAATATTCGCCTTCTATGTGCAGAACGGGGCGTCCGTGCCGGGATGGCCGGTGAAGGCGTCCGGCCCGACCTTCGGCTCGCCGGTGATCGCCCAGATGACTTTCGGCGGTCCACCGGTCGTCATATCGACCTCCTGTGCCCACTGCATGCACGGCCCTGCAGTCGTGAGCGAGTGGAGCGGCAACGGCGCCAGGCTGTGGTCGGCGAACGTCAGTAGCCAGTACCAGATCCTTTCCTCGCCCGCCGTGGTCAACGTGGACGGAACGGGGCCGAGCGACGTGCTCGTGGGGGCCAATCCGGGCGTCATCGTGCTGGACGGGGCGAACGGCGCCGCTCTCTACGGCACGAGCTTGACCCCCCTCGGCCAGTACTGCAGCGTGAACGACGTGCCGGCGACATCACCGGTGCGGGGCACCGGCGCCCCGGCGAGCGGTTGGGAACTGGCGTTCTCGTGCACGAAAGGTGGAGTGGCCTACCTCTACGCCTACCCGCTGCCAGCCGCCCCGGACTCGGTCGAGTGGTCGCAATGGCGCGCCAATTCGGCCCACACCGGGATACCCGATCCCTGGGGCGACGCGAAGACCGCCTGTTCGGTACCGGCCACGACAGATGGCTACCAGCTGGTACGGGCCGACGGCAACGAGCTGACGTCCGGCAGTCTGCCCAACTGCGGCGGGCTCCACACTTCGCTGATCGCCACCCCGGCCGTAGGCCAGGCGAGCACCTCTGACGGTGGTGGCTACTGGATGGCCCTCTCCGACGGACGGGTCTACGCCTACGGCGATGCCCGCTCGTACGGTGACGCGTCTACGAACGACTGGACAGGCGGCAGCGTTCCCCCGGGGGCGCCGATCGTGGGGATCGCGGCCGCAGCCGGCAGTGACAGCGGCGGCTACTACCTCTTGGATGGCGAGGGACACGTCTACGCTTTCGGTGCGCCCTACTACGGCGAGCCGGACGCGGTCGATGGCACACCAGTGGCCATAGTCGCCGATCCGCTGGGCGGTGGGTACTGGGTCGTGACCTCGACCGGAAACGCCTACGGGTTCGGTACCGCTGATGCCGATCTCGGGCAGGCCCCCGGGGTGACAGACATCGTCGGGGCGGCGTCTGACGCGGCCGGCGACGGGCTGTGGCTCTTGTCGGCGAACAGCACGATCCACCCCATCGGGGCAGCCGTGACGGAGGGACAGCCGGTGGGTTGGCCGGCGACACCTATGGTCGGGATCACCGCCACTGAAGGCGGTGCCGGCTACGACATGGTGACGCAGGCTGGGGTCGTCTACCCCTTTCCAAAGCTCCCCCCAATTACGAGCCCGGGACTGCCCGAGCCGGTCGTGGCGATCTCAGCCCCCTGAGGGTCGAGAGACCCTGGCCACAACGATTGGCGTGAACTGCCTGGCCCCTCAGGCGAGGTCGAAACGGTCGAGGTTCATGACCTTGTGCCATGCTGCCACGAAGTCACGCACGAACTTCTCCCTCGAGTCGTTGCTCGCGTAGACCTCCGCGATGGCTCGGAGCTGGGAGCTCGAACCGAATACGAGATCGGCGGCGGTGGCGGTCCACTTGACGTCGCCCGTCGCGCGATCGCGACCCTCGAACAAGTTCTCAGACGAGCCGGACACCTTCCATTCCGTGCTCATGTCGAGCAGGTTGACGAAGAAGTCGTTGGTCAGCGTCTCGAGTCGACCGGTGAAACTGCCGTGCTGGGATTGGCCGACGTTGGCGTTCAGGGCCCGCATGCCACCGACGAGAACCGTCATCTCTGCGGCGGTCAGCGTCAATAGGTTGGCCCGGTCCAATAGAAGGGTCTCCGGCGCCAATTTCTCTCCGGCTCGGAGGTAGTTGCGGAAACCATCTGCTGCCGGTTCGAGCACAGCAAAGGAGTCCACGTCGGTTTCCTCCTGCAAGGCGTCCGTACGACCCGGCACGAACGGCGCCGTGATGTCGTGTCCGGCGCTCTTGGCCGCGTGCTCGACCGCAGCACATCCGCCGAGAACGATCAGGTCAGCTAACGAGACCCTCGTTCCGCCGGACTGTGAGACGTTGAAGTCCTGCTGGATCTGCTCGAGGGTCTGCAGCACCTTGGCCAAATCGGCCGGGCTGTTGACCTCCCAGTCCCTTTGCGGCGCAAGGCGAACACGCGCCCCGTTGGCCCCGCCGCGCTTGTCGGTGCCGCGGAAGGTTGCCGCCGATGCCCACGCGGTGGAGACCAGCTGCGAGACGGACAGTCCCGATGCAAGGACCTTGTTTTTGAGGGCGGCGATGTCCTCCTCGCCGATCAGTTCATGATCGACCGCGGGCACGGGGTCCTGCCACAGCTGCGGCTCCGGAACAAAGGGCCCCAGGTAGCGCGAGACAGGGCCCATGTCGCGGTGCAACAGCTTGTACCACGCCTTCGCGAACGCCTCTGCGAGCTGGTCCGGGTTCTCGTGGAAGCGCTTTGCGATCGGGGCGTAGATCGGATCCACCTTCAGCGCAATGTCCGTCGTCAGCATCATCGGGGCGTGGCTCTTGGACGGATCATGAGCATCCGGCACGGTGCCCTGGGCCGAGGGATCCTTGGGAGTCCACTGGTTGGCGCCGGCGGGGCTCGTCGTGAGCTCCCAGTCGTATCTGAACAAGTTGTCGAGGTACCCGTTGTCCCACTTCGTCGGCTCGTTGGTCCATGCGCCCTCCAGCCCGCTCGTGACCGCGTCGGCGCCGTTGCCGCTGCCGAAGGTGTTCCTCCAGCCCAGTTGTTGCGCCTCGACGGGGCAACCCTCGGGTTCGGGACCGATGTACTCCGCACCGGCTGCCCCATGGCACTTTCCGAAGGTGTGGCCGCCGGCGATGAGCGCAAGCGTCTCCTCGTCGTTCATCGCCATACGGGCGAAGGTCTCTCGAATGTCCCTGGCGGCACCCACCGGATCCGGGTTGCCGTTCGGCCCCTCCGGATTGACATAGATCAGGCCCAGCTGCACCGCACCGAGGGGACCGGAAAGCTCCCTGTCGCCGCTGTAGCGCTCATCTCCGAGCCACGTGTCCTCAGGACCCCAGAAGAGCTCGTCGGGCTCCCAGATGTCCTCTCGCCCGAAGCCGAAGCCAAAGGTCTTGAAACCCATCGATTCGAGGGCACAGTTTCCGGCGTAGATGATCAGGTCGCCCCAGGAGATTTGCCGGCCGTACTTCTGCTTGACCGGCCAGAGCAACCGGCGCGCCTTGTCGAGGCTCGCGTTGTCGGGCCAGCTGTTGAGGGGGGCAAAGCGCTGAGCGCCCTCACCGCCGCCACCCCGGCCATCGGCGATGCGGTACGTGCCTGCGGCGTGCCACGTCAACCGGATGAAGAGCGGCCCGTAGTGGCCGTAGTCGGCCGGCCACCACTCCTGCGACGTGGTCATCACCTCGAAGATGTCCTCCTTCAGTGCGTCGAGGTCGAGGGTCTTGAACTCCTCCGCGTAGTGGAAGTCTGAGCCCATCGGAGTGGCTTGAGGTCCGTGCTGGCGCAGCACCGCCAGGTCCGGCTGGTTCGGCCACCAGTCCTGGTTCGTCCGGGGCCGGTGCGGCTTGGGAGTCGGGGAGGGGATTACTGGGTTTTCGCTTTCGCTTCCCATGTCAGACACGTCGGTGCTTATCCTTCCTCGTTGTTTCCTTCTGGTTGCGCTGGATCGAGGGCTCTGCTGTGCAGCTGC
>Ga0182024_10003895_pt1 | contig 34944 bp, 32 predicted proteins | sample P32metaG_FD_120480 | JGI IMG/M metagenome (GOLD analysis project Ga0182024, IMG submission 120480) | Permafrost microbial communities from Stordalen Mire, Sweden - P3-2 metaG (Illumina Assembly) | ecosystem: Environmental > Terrestrial > Soil > Wetlands > Permafrost | place: Sweden: Stordalen...
CCGGTGCCAAAGCTTTCCCGGAAGGAGCTCCCAACTCAAATCGGTAGTTCCGTTCACCGCGTTGATCACGAATGAGCCACCTCGAGACCCTCGAATGCTAAATCTCGGACAGACTCCTAGATCTCGCCCCGCTCACACCGCCCAAGATTCACTCCAGAAACGGCACCGAACATGACACCTGTTCAGTTTTGCACACTGGCCTAAAACTGGCCTAAAACTGGCCCAACTCCATCTCCCGCCACGACCATTGATTATTTTACGATTGTGATGGAACGAAGACTTGATAGCCGTACAAACGTTCGCGGCAAGGCTCCGTTATCTAAATTTCGATGGAGCAAACCGTGAACTTGCAAAATAAAAAGAACACAACTGAGAAAACGCTGGCAGTCGTTGCACCTCCCGCAGCGGTTGAGACACCAGAATATGAGGAACTTCTGGAGATCGAGCAAGCCGCCGCAATTTTAAAAATTGGAATCGCCGCTACTGCCGAATTAACTCGACGGCGCAGGGCTCGTCCGTTGCCAATGCACAAGGTCGGGAATAAACGACGTTTCCGCAGAAGTGAAATCGAACGCTGGGTGAACGGCGAAGATGTATAACTTGGGTGGTGGCTGAAAATCCTGGCGATGGTGGTGGCTGGGGAGGGACTCGAACCCACGACCTGTGCGTTATGAGTGCACTGCTCTAACCACCTGAGCTACCCAGCCTGCATTTATTTTATACCAAATTCCCGTAGAGCTTGCGCCATCTTCTTCATCCCGGCTTGAGCCCTTGCGTTGCTAGGAATGATATAACCCGCTGTCGTAGAGATGTTTGCGTGTCGAAGAAGGATTTGCACGACCGAGGTTTTTACACCAAGCTCATCCAATCGTGTCCCTACTCCGCGGCGAAATGCGTGCCAACCGCACCAGCCCTTGATGCGTGGTGCGATTTCCCGACGTGCGAGGTTGTCAAGATTCAGAGGCTTCAAAGATTCATCGTTGCGAAATATCCAGTTGTCTTGTCCTGGTGGAAAATCTTTTTTGTACTTCGCGAGAATTTTCTGGAGTTGCGGGATAACCGGAATGCCGGCCTTCCGCGCCGATGTTTTCGGCGGTCCAACGTATGAGCCAACGACTCTTTGCAGATTGCGAACAAAATTTCCCGTGATCTTTCGCTGGACTGTGATCGTTTCCCCATCATAGTCAGACCATTGGAGACCCGGAAGTTCTGAATGGGAGCAACCAGTGAATGCGGCAACAGCGACCACCGTTCTAGCCGGCTCGGGGAGTTTCGTAAGCATCTCCGCGACTTCTTCGAGGGTGTAAGCATGTTCCGGTTCCGTGTTCGTGTGACCACCCGTCTTGATTTCCGCCATCGGATTCACTCCGCGGTATGCGTTGTCTGAGATCGCCCAAGCAAACGCACCGCTGAGGAAATTTTTGATCCGCAGATGCCGCCGATGTGACAATGTTTGATCGATCGATTCCATAAGACGGCGGCCGTCCTGCGCTGTGAACCGGGTCAATGGCGTATTCGCGATTGGGTTGTTTTTGATGTGACCTTCGTAAATGTAGTGATACCCTTGGATGGTTGAAGGCTCGACGTGGAGTTCATTGCCAGCGGGAACTTTGAGACGATCATCCAACCGTGGGAAGTAACTTTTATCGATGAACTCCGACAATGTCAGCGCGCTAACGGTTGTGCTGTTGTGTTGATTCACCGGAAACAAGGTTGTCGCTATCTTGTCATGGAAACGATCTCTAAGGCGTTGGATGTCTGTCGGGCTTCCTTTGTACGGGTATTCTGCATACGTGGTCAACGGCTCCGTTGTCCTGACACGTTTGACTTGACCATCGGCGCCTATGCGATCCTCGTGGTATCGCAGAACCCAAAATGATCCTCGATGAATTACCTGGCCTTGCTGAAAACGTGGTCTCATAGACGTGGCATCCTTGGTTCGGGACCACGAAAACTTGGTCTCATAGACGTGATTTTTATAGTTCTGGGAACATAATGGGACCAAAAGCGTTGAATGTAAAGGAATATATGCGCTTTGTTGGGTCTCATAATCCCTAGGTCGAGAGTTCGAGTCTCTCCGGCGGCACCACCGATCTTAGAAACCTAGAGCAGGGAACATTTCCGCTGAACAGATATTGTTGTCTTGTCGGCGTGGATGTTCATTCCCTTTTTTCGTAAGGAATTATTTCCAGGGAGAGAAATGACGGTGGAGTACGACGTCATCGTGGTAGGAGGCGGCAACGCCGCTTTGTGCGCGGCGATGGCCGCCCGCGGCGCCGGATCTCGCGTCCTGGTCCTCGAACGGGCGCCGGAACACATGCGCGGTGGAAATACGCGGCACACGCGCAACATCCGCTGCACGCACGCCGCCGCAGATCAATATTTCTCGGGAGCCTATTCCGAACAGGAGCACCTGGAAGACCTGATCGGAGTCACGGGAGGGCCCGCGAACCTTGATCTTGCCAAGCTGGCAGTGCGCGAATCGAGCAAGCTCCCTGCTTGGATGAGCGCGCATGGCGTGAACTGGCAGCAGCCGCTGGCGGGCACGCTTCACCTGGGGCGAACCAATCGATGGTTTCTGGGTGGCGGCAAGGCGCTGCTGAACACCTATTATCAAACGGCGTCACGCATGGGAATCGTCGTGCGCTACAACGCGCGAGTGGAAGAACTGGTCATTGAAAATGGCCGCTTCGAAGCGGTGCGTGTAAAAACCGGAGAGAGCGAGGAAACCATTCGCGGGCGCTCCGTAATCGTGGCTGCCGGGGGATACGAAGCCAACATTGAATGGCTCAAACGTCACTGGGGAGATGCGGCCGACAATTTCATTATTCGTGGCACACCGTACAACGATGGAATGTTGCTCGCCACCCTGCTCAAACATGGAGCGAAAGCGATCGGCGATCCGAAAGGTTTTCATGCAATTGCCGTGGATGCCCGAGCGCCAAAATTTGACGGCGGGATTGTCACGCGTCTCGACGCGATTCCCTTCGGCATCGTGGTGAATCAACTCGGGCGCCGCTTCTATGATGAGGGAGAAGAGATCTGGCCAAAGCGATACGCCATCTGGGGCGGCCTGATCGCGGCGCAGCCCGGGCAGAAGGCGTTTTGCATTGTGGATGCCAAAACGATCGATCGCTTTCTCCCACCCATGTTCAAGCCGTTTCAGGCGGACTCGCTTGAAACCCTTGCTTCCATTCTCGGCGTTGAACCCGGCGTGTTCGTGGAAACCGTTTTGGAATACAATCGCGCGGCAGCCGGGAACACGGAAATCCGTATGGAAAAGCTGGATGGCGCGCGCACGCAGGGCCTTACACCGCCGAAAAGCAATTGGGCGATTCCGATTGATCGGCCTCCATACTACGGACTTCCGCTGCGGCCGGGGATCACGTTCACCTACATGGGAGTCGCCGTGGACGAACGGGCGCGCGTGCTCGATGAACGCGGCCGGACGTTCCAGAATGTATTCGCGGCCGGGGAAATCATGTCCGGAAATATTTTAACCAAGGGCTATCTGGGGGGATTTGGTTTGACGATCGGTTCCGTGTTCGGCGAACTCGCCGGGCGAGAGGCTGCCTCGAATGCCAGAGCTTGATCTATTCCAAGAAGCCAGACGCCAGCTGACGGTCTGCAACGCTTGCCGTTACTGCGAGGGATACTGCCCCGTCTTTCGAGCGATCGAGACGCGCCGGGATTTCAAACAGAACGATGTCTTTTATCTTTCCAATCTTTGCCATGATTGCCGCGCGTGTTACTACGCCTGCATGTATACGCCGCCGCACGAATTTGCCATCAACATTCCAAAGATTCTCGCCGAAGCGCGCCAGGAGACTTACCGGCGCTGGAGTTGGCCGGGATTTCTAGGAGGAGCGTTCAAGGATGGCCGCGTCACGGCTTACCTCGCGGTCGCCGTGACTGCGCTGGTCGTGGCGCTTTCACTTCTGCTGATTCCACCAGGCAAGTTGTTCACGATTCATTCCGAAGCCGGGGCGTTTTACGAAGTCGTTCCGTATGGAGCGATGGTGATCGGCGGGCTGGTTCTAAGTTTCTATGTGATTGCCGTGTGGCTGCGCGGAGGCGCGCGCTTCTGGTCGGAAACACGCAGCGTGGTGCAACACCCGGGCGGCTTCAAAACACTTGCGGCTGCCGCGGGAGCAGCGCTGGGATTGCGATATCTGAACGGCGGCGGTCCCGGCTGTTTCTATCCCGATGAACGTCCTTCCTCCGTGCGCCGCTTATTTCATTCGCTGACCTTCTGGGGACTTTTGTTTGATTTCGCTTCAACGACACTTGCTTTCGTGTACCAGGATTTTTTTCACCGGCTGCCTCCCTACGAAATGATGAGTGCTCCCGTAATTTTCGGGGCGCTGGGGGGAGTGGGGTTGATCATCGGCACCGGGGGCTTAATCTGGTTCAAGACGCAGAGCGATCCTGAACCCGCAGGCGCTGGCGCGCAGGGCATGGATTATGTGTTTCTGGTTACGCTGTGTCTCACGGCCGTTACGGGGATGCTGACGCTTGTCCTGCGTGGCACGGCGGCGATGGGAAGCATCCTCGTTTTGCACCTGGCCTGCATCGCCGCGTTGTTCCTCACGGCGCCGTACGGAAAATTCGTTCACGCCGTCTATCGAACCCTCGCTTTGATCCGGTATGAAGTCGAGAAGGATCAGCCTGCGCAGCCCGGAGCGCACTGAGCTACCACCAGCGTCCCGTGCTTGCCCTCGTTTGGTCATGCGCGTATGATCGGCGCAAGCTGGAACGGGTGCGGGTCCACTTGGAGCCCGCCGATATGTCGACATCTTACATTTTGATCGCGGGACTTGCGTGCTCAGAAAAACCATGACGACGCGCCGGGGACGGGCAATTTCGGGAATATTGATTACGACAGCAATCCTGCTGTTCGCGCATGCGGCCAGTCCACAAAATGCACCCAAGATTGAATCATTCCAGGCGCGCCTCACGCCGATGCCCATTGATGTGGCGATGCAGTCCACGGTGGCTGGGATCGGTTCGGCCACCGCTGTGCTGACCGGAAAACAAGTCAACATCTCCGGAACATTCGAGGGACTGCGTTCGCCCGCGACGACCGCGCAGATTCGCCGCGCGCCGAAAGGTCTTCGCGGTCCCGTGATCTATGAACTGACGGTTTCGAAAGCGATGAAGGGAACCATCAGCGGCACGTTTGAACTGACTCCAGAACAGATTTCGGACCTCACGAATGGCCGATGGTATGCGCAGATTCAATCCGAGCGCGCCCCTGACGGCAACCTGCGAGGCTGGTTCTTACCCTGAACAACGCTGTGAAGGCCCCGGATCGAGGCGAATGATGAACGCGGCAAATGCATGTCGGTGGATGGCGGGTGGCATCGTAACGGGCGGAGCTGTGGTCCTGTTTGGCGTCGGTATCGCTTCCGGCCAGCAGCCCGCAACGATTGCCCCGTTCACCTCCGAGCAAGCTGTTGCCGGCCGTGCCGCCTACCAGGCCAAGTGCGCGTCCTGCCATCGGCCCGACATGAAAGGCAGCAACGAAGCGCCTCCACTGTCGGGCGGCAATTTCATGAATACCTGGCGCGACCGCGCGGTCAGCGACTTGTTCGACCGCATCCGGAACACGATGCCTCCCACCAATCCTGGCTCGCTCGGATTCGATGAGGCGGCAAGTATCGTCGCGTACCTTCTGCAATCGAACGGGGCGGCGGCAGGGACGCAGGCGCTATCGCCGACAACGTCCGGCCGAATCGGCGGATTCATCAACGCAGGAACGCCTGCGCCGGCGCACCCTGCTGCGGGACAAAATTCCGAAGCGCCCGCGCCGGCATCAGCCCCCGCGAGGGCGGCCGGGGCGCCCGCCGGAGTTACCGTTGCAGGCGAAGTGAAAAACTATGTGCCCGTCACCGACGAAATGCTGGTGCATCCCGACCCGCGCGATTGGCTGATCGTTCGAGGGAATTATCAAGCCTGGAATCACAGCACGCTCTCACAAATCACGCGGGAGAACGTGAAAGACCTGAAACTCGCATGGGTTTGGGCGATGAACGAGGGCCTGGCGAATGAGCCCAGTCCGATTGTCCACGACGGAATTATGTACCTGGCCAATACGGACAACCTGGTGCAAGCCCTGGACGCGCGCACCGGCGATTTAATCTGGGAAAATCGCGTCAGGCCCGCGGGAATCCAGGCCGGAGGGACGGGCGCCACACGGAACATCGCCATCTACCAGGACAAAGTATTTCTGGCCACGACCGACGCGCACCTGGCGGCTCTCGACGCGCGCACCGGCAGGACCATCTGGGACGTTTTGATCGCCGACAATCGCCTGGGCTATTCCACTTCAAGCGGCCCGATCGTGATTCGCGGCAAAGTCCTGCAAGGACTCAGCACATGCGACCGGTACAAGGCGGATAAGGATCAAGGCTGCTTTATTTCGGCATTTGATCCCGCGAACGGCAAACTCCTTTGGAGATTCAATACGACCCCAAAAACCGATGAACCCGGAGGCGATACCTGGGGTGGACTGCCAAACATGCTGCGCGCCGGCGGCGAGACGTGGATCACCGGAAGCTACGATCCTGAACTCAATTTGACGTACTGGGGCGTCGCGCAAGCCAAGCCCTGGATGCAGGCGACACGCGGCACAAAGGGCGCGGCTCTGTACACGAGTTCGACGCTTGCCCTGCGGCCCGACGATGGAAAACTCGTCTGGTATTTTCAGCATGTGCCCGGCGAAACGCTCGATCTTGACGAAGTCTACGAACGCGTTCTGGTGGACATGGGCGACCGCAAAGTCGCGTTCACGATCGGCAAGACGGGCATCCTCTGGAAACTGGATCGAAAAACCGGCGAATTCCTCGGCGCAAAGGAAACGCTTTTCCAAAATGTCTTTACGAGCATTGACCCGAAAACCGGCGCAGTTACCTACAGGCCCGACATCATGGAGCAGGAGACGAAAACGTGGGTCCCAGCGTGCCCCGGCACCGAGGGCGGCCATAACTGGCAGGCCATGAGCTACGACCCCGCAAGCTCGCGCTTGATAATTCCGCTCAGCCAAAGTTGCATGGAGATGTCGGGGCGAGTCGTGGATTTTGTGGAAGGATCGGGCGGCGACGCGGGCGACCGGCGGTTTTTTGAAATGCCGGGCAGCAATGGCAACGTCGGCAGGCTCGTCGCGTACGACACAAGAACCATGAAGGAAGTCTGGAGCTGGCAACAACGGCCTTCGTTTCTGACGGCGGTTCTATCGACTGCTGGAGGCATCGCATTCGTCGGCGATCTGGACCGGAATTTCCGCGCCATCGACATCAGCACCGGCAAGACACTCTGGCAAACGCGCCTGGGCACGTCAGTGCAAGGTTTTCCGATCACGTTCAGCATCGGCGGCAAGCAGTATGTCGCCGTCCCCACAGGTCTTGGCGGAGGCAGCCCCAGGCAAGTTCCCCGAACAATTCTTCCTGACATCCATCATCCGCTGAATGGAAATGCGATGTACGTTTTCACGCTGCCGGATAAGTAGAAAATCGCACCGCAGGAACTTGGCCGGAGGCGGAAGTAGAGTTATGCTCCCGCAGAGGGTGTTCCCGTGACCACGGCATGCGGGAGGAGAATTTGAGAATCCAGTTGAGAAAGAAATTGAAAACACCTGCATGGCTTCTTCTTGGGCTTTTTCTCACGGCGTTCCCTGCGATGGCGCAGAAATCCCAACCCAGTGAAGAAATCACACCGCCGGAACAGGGTTCATCGGTGCAGGGGGCTCAAATTAATGATCTGAATGGAGACGGATTGGGAGAGACCCTCGACGTCTTCACCGCAAAGCACCCGAAACTGAAGTGCATGAAAAGGAATGATACGTTGAGCGATTGCCACGTCTGGGACGGGGTGTCCTTCGCCGGAGTGTCTGCTAAGGGAGTCGAGAAGTGCGGTTCAGAGACGCCCGATGGAACGCTGGTCGTGGATTGTCTGCAAGGAATTGACGCCCATTTCGTCAACAAATTGCTGGCGGGAATATCATACCTGGTGGCGGGCGACGATGCATCCAAAGACGCCGTCATTTCGGCGCTCAAGAAGGAATTTGGTCCGCCCACCATCATGGATAAGGATCAGGCCGTCTGGTCGAGTGACGTCTTGATCCTTTCAGTGACGCTGCTCAAACCAAATCAAAAATCAAGCTACGTGGAAATCACATTGGACCTCAAACCGAGTGACACGGGCGAAGATATTTAGCGGGCTTGCCGACGGCGATAGACGCTGCGGAAAAAGCGACTCATTCACCTTCAGGGGTTAAAACCCCTGAAGGACCGATAGCGTTAATGTCATGCCTGAAGGCATGACCCACAAACCGTACGACCACTTCTACAGCCCGTGAAGCCGAAGATCCCGACCCTGTCGGGGCCGTGTCCTACAAAGAAATGCAACTCACATACGGATTCTTAAAGAATCAAGGAAATTACTCGGAGCCTTCCCGCTGGTCGTCCAGGGTATTTTGGGTCTTCGTGTGGATCAAGGTGCAGAGGCGCTTTTCAGCCGCGGGACAATGCGACTTGGACAATTCGAGGATGCCCAAAAGGTCGTCCTCATCAATTGTCGTATCGATGTGATGGATTACAAAACGTTCAAACGCTTTGTTTGCGGCCAGACGGTTCAGAGCCGCGAGATGCTCCCATTGATCTAAAAACAATCCCCCAACATCGGCGCTGAACCGGTCACTCACTGCGCCGCCGTCACAGGCTCCATAATCCTGGAATAGCCGGTAGAGTTCGGGCCAGTCTCTCGGCTCGGAGTGGTCGAGTGCCTGCATCGAGGTCTCTTCATCGCATTTTTTTTGGGGTGCGGCATTCGCCGGAGCCGTTGGAAACCCGACAAACACGGCCAGGGCAAGGCCCGTCAAAGCGACTTTTAGAATCGCCCGCATGGTGGAATTATACAGAAACTGCAAAAGACACTGATGGAAAGAATTAAGCTCACCTTTAAGAATACCTGAAGTACAATAGCGCCACTTCGGGGTGTCTGACTTGGGTGCCCGGCATCAAGCTGATTTGCCCCCGAAACCCGGAATACCAAACGAACGGATGGGAGACAGGCGATGAAAAAGGCTCACGGTCTTGACAATTTGCAGCGTCGCATTTTTGGCGTCATTGTAATCGCGTTGTGCGCGGCGCTGGCCCCGACGGCGATGCGCGCGGAAGTCACGCGCGTTGAAATCAGCAGCAAGCAGGACGTTCTCGGCGGGAAATCGTTCGGCACGGTTGGCCCTTATGAGAAGCTCCTGGGGAAAATCTACTTCGCCATTGATCCCAATAATTCGCACAACAAAATCATCGTCGATCTCGACAAGGCCCCCAAAAACGCGCAGGGAAAAGTGGAATTCTCGGCGGATATTTTCATCATCCGGCCGAAAGACCCTTCCCACAGCAACGGATCAGTGATTTTCGATATTCCCAACCGCGGCGGAAAAAGTGTGTTGAGCAGTTTCAATCGCGCGAAAGGATCGGCTGATCCGACCACCGAGGAAGAATTCGGCGACGGCCTGCTTATGCGGGAAGGATATACGGTCGTCTCCATTGGCTGGGAATTCGATATTACCAAGAGGGCGGGTTTGGTCCTGCTGACGGCTCCTCCCGTGCTCGAAAATGGAAAACCGATCACGGGCTGGCTCCCTCTGCCGAATGAACCGTGGTTCATCCCCAACAAGAAAGCCGATTCGTACCACTACACCACTGGATATTACACGTCGGCGTATCCTCCGCTGGACCCGAAGAATCCGGAATACCGGCTGACCGAGCGCCCCACGATCGTTTCGTTTCCACATCTGATTCCCCGCGAAGACTGGCAGTTTGGCCGGATGGATAACGGCCAACTGGTGAATGACGTGGATTGGGTCACCATGAAGGGCGGCTTCAAGCCGGGCATGGTCTATCAATTGGCGTACGAAACCACCGATCCGGGCGTGGCTGGCGTGGGATTTGCCGCTGTCCGCGATTTGGCCTCGTCCGTGAAATACGGCACGGACCCGATCATCAAAGGCAAATACGTTTACACGTTTGGCGGATCGCAGGTAGGCCGCTGGCAACGTCATTTTATTTATGAAGGATTCACGATTGATGAGCAGGGCCGCAAGGCAATTGACGCCCTCTTCATCCAGACAGGCGGCACAGGCCTTGGCAGCTTCAACGAGCGATGGTCACAGGCCGATGAGCTGGGATCGTACAACCAGACGAAGTTCCCGATCCGCTACGAAATGATGACCGATCCGGTGACGGGCAAACGCGACGGCCTCGGCGCACGCATTCCCGCCGGCATGGAACCCAAGATCATGCAAGTGGACACGGAGTCCGAATATTACGATCGCGGCCGCGTCGATTCCTTGCGGCACGTTTCGATGGATGGCGGCACGGATTTGCCGGATCCTCCGAACGTGCGGATTTTCCTTCTCGCCGGTGCAAGGCACGGTTCCGGTGCGTGGCCTCCAACTCAAATCGAATCCCAGCAACTCCCTGAAGATCCTCTGGACTACCGGTTCGCTCAGCGCGCCTTGCTCGAAGATCTTGATCTCTGGGTGAAAAAAGGTGTTGAGCCTCCGCCCAGCCTGCACCCGCTGGTTTCGGACCATACCGCTGTGCCGCTGGCCGAACTCCGATTTCCGAACGTGCCCGGCGTACAGTGGCCAACTCACGTCCCGGGCGGATTCCGCAATGACCTGATGGCATTGCCCACTTCCGTGCTGCCGTTCCTGCTTCCGCAAGTGGATAAAGACGGCAACATTACCAGCGGCTTGCGTCTGCCCGAGCAAACCGTTCCGCTGGGAACCTACGGCGGATGGGCGTTCCGCAGCGAGAGTTACGGCCAGATGGACACGCTTGTCTCGATGGCGGGTTCCTACATTCCGTTTGCAAAGACGAAAGAGGAACGGGAGAAGGCGGGCGATCCGCGGCTTTCACTCGCGGAACGCTACCAGAGCCGCGCCGAATACTTGAAGAAAATAGAAGATGCGGCGAACAAGATGGCGGCGCAACATTACGTCCTGCAAGAAGACGTTCCTACCATCATCAAAGAGGCGGGAGACCACTGGGATTGGACCATGGGCTCCACATTCAATAAGGCAAGCCGCTAGACAAGAGTTCGGGAGTGATCCAGGACGGGGAGGCCGGCGAGGCTTCCCCGTTCTGGACGAATTGCCGATTTCTCGCAGGCAACCATCGAATGAAACCTCGAACGTGCCCCGAATGATTTCAGTACAATGTCCGCCGGCAAGGCCCCCTTAACATCAGTTTGAAAACTAGATTCGGGTTTGACCGACATGAGTTTGGTGCCGGTCCGGAATAAATGACGTCCATCGAACATGCTGCCGCGATCACCGCCCGGCTCGACCGTCTTCCCGCGACGCGATACGTCTGGAAGCTGGTGCTGCTGCTTTCGCTGGGCGGATGCTTTGAGTATTACGATCTTTTTTTCACGGCCTACATTGGGCCGGGACTGGTCCGCAGCGGGCTTTTCTCAAGCACCTCGACATCGTTTTTCGGTTTCACCGGGCTGGCTAGTTTTGTGGCCGCGACATTTGCAGGGCTTCTCATCGGTACTCTTGTCTTCGGGTACACGGCGGACCGGTCCGGGCGGCGGCTAATTTTTACGTGTTCGCTGTTGTGGTACTCGGTCGCAACGGTGGTGATGGCGTTTCAGAATTCCTCGGGCGGCATTCTCATCTGGCGAATCATTGCGGGTATCGGCATCGGCGTCGAACTGGTGACGATTGATACTTACATTGCGGAGCTGGTGCCGAAGGAATTGCGCGGGCGCGCGTTTGCCTTCAATCAAATCGTGCAGTTTTGCGCTGTGCCGATTGTTGCTTTTGCAGGGTGGTGGCTGGTGCCGCTTCGCCCGCTGGGGCTGGACGGCTGGCGCTGGGTGGTGCTGATCGGCGCAGCGGGCGCGCTGGTCGTGTGGGTAATCCGGCGCGGCGTGCCGGAAAGTCCTCGATGGCTGATCGCGCACGGGAAGCTTGCAGAGGCCGATCGCGTCGTGGCGGCGATGGAAGCGCGCGTCGAGGCCGAATTCGGGAAACCGCTGCCGACAGCCATCCCCGTGGCGGACGAAGAAGAAAAGGGAACGTTTGCCGACGTACTGCGTCCGCCTTATCTGAAGCGGACGTTGATGCTGGTGGTCTTTCATTTTTTTCAGACGGTCGGATATTACGGATTCGCGTCCTGGGTTCCCACGCTGATGATCGCGGCGGGCATCACCACGACGCTGAGCTTGCGATATTCCTTCCTGATTGCGCTTGCCGCGCCGCTGGGGCCCCTGCTCGCGATAGGCCTGGCGGACCGCATCGAGCGAAAGTGGCAGATTGTCGCCAGCGCGATTTGTATCGCCTTTTTCGGCCTGCTCTTTGCCGAACAGAGGAATCCCGCGCTGCTGATCGCGTGCGGCGTGATGCTGACATGCTCGAACAATTGCATGTCTTTCGCGTTTCATGCCTATCAGTCGGAACTTTTCCCCACGCGAGTGCGCGCTCAAGCTGTGGGATTCGTTTATTCGTGGAGCAGGCTGAGCGCGATTTTCAGCAGTTTCCTGATCGCATTCTTCCTGCGCGACTTTGGCGTGATTGGCGTTTTCGGATTTATTGCCGTTTCGATGCTGGCCGTCGTCCTGTCCATAGGGATCTTCGGGCCACGGACGCGAGGACTCGCCCTGGAACAGATTTCTCATTAAGCTCGCGGTGTCCCATTTGCTGACTACAAGGAACTTCCTATGGAAGACAAGTCACGATCGCAGTAACCTAGTGGTGTACCGTGGCGGCGCGGCCGCATTAAGGCAGGACCATCATGAAGAATCGCGGCATTCTCCCCTATATTTTATTAACCGGAATTTTATTGTGCCTTGCGGGGATACTCCTGGCGCAGAGCCCGCCCGACCGAGCGTTGTTCGTAAACGGAAAAGCGGCAGGCACGGTCACGCAGGTCGGCGGGCATTCCTATGTGGACCTCGACACGGTCGCCCAAATTACCAACGGCACATTTACCGTTGAGCCGAACCGGATACTGCTCACTATTCCGGCGCGCGGAACGGGCGCGACTGGCGCCGCAGCGGCGCAAGTGCCTGCAAACTTGTTATCCAAGGACTTCGCCCGGTCAGCGATCGCCGCGTTAGCAGAGATGAGAGAGTGGAGGGGAGCCATCGGAACGATCCTCACCTACGGTGTTCCCGTCGTGGGAAGCTGGCCGCAGGATTACCATGACCGCGTCCAGGCAGGTCTCGGCCAGGTTGCGGTATCTGCCTCAACGGCCGGCGACCAGGACGCGCTCGGGTTGCTGCGAAATCAATTTGAGAATGTTTCGCAATGGGCCAATGGGATCGTTTCGGCCCGTCAGGCGATGGATGCGACGAACACGGTAAATCCAAACTATGCGGCGAACGATCCACTACTCGCGAAAATCGGGAGCTGCAACAATTTCCTGAATTCCATGCTGGTCAGCGGGGCCTTCGCCGACGACGCGAGCTGCCATTAGGCGCTTGCATTAGATTGCGATCCAGCGGGTTCTATTCTGGTAAACGAGCCGAAATCAGCCACCAGCTCTCGCCATACGGATCTTTATCAATGAAGTGATCCTGCCTGTCAATAATTTCAAATCCCGCGTGAGTGAGGTCGCTTTCAACCTGCTGGGCTGAGATTTCGTGCTCCTCTGCCGGTGTTCCAACCGGCCGCGGCTCGCGGTCGACGACCACCAGCCGCCCTCCGGGAACAAGGGTCTGTACGACGTGACCAAGAATTCCCGGGGCATCCGTAAATTCGTGGTACGTGTTGGCAATCAGCACGGCGTTCACGGAATGGGCGGGCAGACGCGGATCACTCGGTTCGCCATGCACGACGCCGACGTTGTGCTCGCTTCGTTGAAATACCCGCGCCCACAAAAAAACAAGGGGGAGCCGGCGAATATCCTCCGCCAGCACCTTTCCTTTGCCGCCGACATCGGGTGAAAGCTTCAGTGTGAAATATCCCGAGCCACATCCCAAATCAACGACCTCGCTGCCGGGCTTGAGATCGAGCTCGTGGATCACATCGGAGGGACGTTGCCAGTGGTCGCGCTCGGCTTCAACGGCGTTCAGGCGCGAAAGCGTGTTGAGAGCCTGATAGGCGGTGTCGGAAACAAATAAAACAACGCCGCAGAATAAGACGAAAAGGACAAGTTTGAGACGATAGCTCAATCCGTTCGCATTGTTCGTTGTCACAGAGCAAAGCTCTGGAAAACGATTCCCATTCCTCTTACTTCGCAGCTGGGAATCGCTGGTCAAGTCCCATGTTCAACATCAGGACATTGACGCGCGGTTCGCCGAGAAACCCCAGATCAGCCCGGTCCGTATACTGCGGGATCAATTGCTTCACTTGATCTGCGGACACACCACGCGCCTTGGCAACGCGCGCGGCCTGTGCTTCGGCATTCGCGGGGCTAATTTGAGGATCGAGGCCCGACGCCGAGGCCGTCACCGCATCCGATGGAATAGGCTCTTTCGCGGTGAAGACCAGAGGTTTGTTGCTATTGTTGAAAGCCTTGATCAGTTTTACGTCATCGAGATCGCCATGCGAATCCTTGAACTGGTCCAGAGGGACCGAGGATTCGTAGGGGATGTCGTTGTCCAGGCAGTAATGGACGATGCGAAGATTAATGCCGTCGAAGTCAACGACCTCGTTTTTCTTGTCATCCAGTTTTGTCGTCCCGTGGAGCAGTTTGGCGCTCGTGGGGCCAAGATTTGTGCCGCCGCTCGCGGTCGCGTCGTAACCATTGCCCGCGGCGGAGGGTCGCGGATGAAAGTATTCAGGCTTGGCGAAAGCCTGGCCAATGAGGCTCGATCCGACAACCGTTCCGTTGGCATTCTTCACAAGGCTGCCGTTCGCCTGCTTCGGGAAGATCAGTTCAGAAACCCCGGTCATCACCGCCGGGTAAATCAATCCCGTGAGAACCGTGAAAATCAGCGTCAAACGAAATCCGGGTCCAATTTCTTTCCACATGTCCTTCTCCTTAAGCAGCTCGCACGCTATGCCAAATGCAGCGCGACGATAATTTTGTCAATCATCCAAATGCCCGGGAACGGCACGATGATTCCTCCCAGGCCATATATCAAGAGATTCCGGCTGAGCATCTGGCCCGCGCTGACGGGCTTGTATTGCACGCCCCGCAGCGCCAGAGGAACCAGCGCGATGATTATGAGCGCATTGAAAATGACCGCAGCCAGCACCGCGCTTTGCGGGGAATGCAAATGCATGATGTTTAGTTTATCCAGCTCCGGATACATGGCCGCAAACATGGCTGGGATGATCGCAAAGTATTTCGCGACGTCGTTGGCAATTGAAAAAGTGGTCAGCGAGCCGCGCGTAATCAGCAGTTGCTTGCCGATGGCCACGATCTCAATCAGCTTGGTGGGATTGCTGTCGAGGTCCACCATATTACCCGCCTCTTTTGCCGCCATCGTTCCAGTGTTCATGGCCACGCCAACATCGGCTTGAGCCAGTGCTGGCGCGTCATTGGTTCCATCGCCGGTCATGGCGACCAGGCGTCCCTGCGCCTGTTCCTTGCGGATATATTCCAGCTTGTCTTTCGGGGTCGCCTGAGCAAGAAAGTCATCCACGCCGGCTTCCTGAGCGATGGCGGCGGCGGTCAGGGGATTATCTCCCGTAATCATCACCGAGCGGATGCCCATGGCGCGCAGCGAGGCGAGCCGGTCTTTCATCCCGCCCTTGACGATATCTTTGAGTTGAATGATCCCAAGAACTCTCGATCCATCGGCCACGGCGAGAGGCGTGCCGCCATTTCTGGAAATCTGATTGGACGCTTCGAGTAAGGAGTCGGGCACGTGGCCGCCGGCGTCTTTCACGAACTGAGCGATTGCGTCCGTCGCGCCTTTACGCAATTGCCTTCCGTCCAGATCCACACCGCTCATGCGCGTGTAAGCGGAAAACGGAATGAAGGCTGCATCACGTTCGGAGAGTTCGCGGCCGCGCAGACCGTACTTTTCCTTGGCGAGAACTACGATGGAGCGGCCTTCGGGTGTTTCATCCGCGAGGCTGGAAAGTTGAGCCGCGTCCGCGAGTTCGCTTTCGGTCGCACCCTCGACAGTGACGAACTCGACCGCTTGCCGATTGCCGAGAGTGATAGTTCCCGTCTTGTCGAGAAGCAGCGTGTTGACGTCGCCCGAAGCCTCAACGGCCTTTCCGCTCATGGCCAGAACGTTGTGCTGCATCACACGATCCATTCCGGCAATGCCGATCGCGGAAAGCAATCCACCGATAGTCGTTGGAATCAGGCATACGAGAAGAGAGATCAGGACCGCCACGCTGGGAGCTGTTCCGCTGCCGGCAGCTTGAATTGCGTAACTGGAATATGGCGGCAACGTGGCAACTGCCAGCAGGAAGATCAATGTCAGGCCGGCGATGAGGATGTTCAGTGCGATTTCGTTCGGCGTCTTCTGGCGGACCGCGCCTTCCACAAGGGCGATCATACGGTCCAGAAAAGTTTCGCCGGGATTCGAGGTGATGCGGATCTTGATGTGATCCGACAATACCTTCGTGCCGCCCGTGACGGCGCTGCGGTCGCCTCCGGATTCGCGGATGACGGGTGCGCTCTCTCCCGTGATCACGGATTCATCAACACTGGCGATGCCTTCGACGACTTCGCCGTCCCCCGGAATCAGGTTGCCCGCTTCGACGTAAACCACGTCTCCGGACCGCAGCTTCGACGCCGGCACCATCTCAAACTTGTCATTCGCCAAAATCTTCCGTGCGATCGTGTCGGTCTTCGTTTTGCGCAGCGCGTCCGCCTGCGCTTTACCGCGCGCTTCGGCCATCGCTTCGGCGAAATTCGCAAAGAGGACGGTAAACCACAGCCACAGCGCGATCTGGACTCCGAAGAGAAGATTTCCCGCGCCCGTTATCGCATCCTTGATGACGTAAATCGTCGTCAGCGCCGCCCCAACCTCCACGACAAACATTACGGGATTCTTCGCGACCTTCAATGGATTGAGCTTCACGAACGATTCCAGGGTCGCGCGCTTCACGATCTCCGGATCGAATAGCGGACGAGAGCGCGCACCCCGGGAAATGAGCTGCGCGCCGGCCGGCTTGGGCTCTGGCTTGTTTTCTACTGGAGGAGGGGCACTCATGGTTGACATTTTCTTACTCCTGAAATTCGATCCTTTTGGGCGGGCTTCCCTTCGTCAGGGCAAACAACTAAGGCCCGCATGCATTTTTGGGGCGGGCTTCAAGTAAAGCCCGCACCCGTCAAAACAATTTCCCATTCAACATCTGAAAGTGCTCCACGATCGGACCAAGCGAGAGCGCCGGAAAATAGGTGAGCGCGCCCACAATGATGACAGTGCCGACGAGCAGAATGACAAATAGCGAACCATTCGTAGGCAAAGTGCCGCTGGTCACAGGAATTAGTTTTTTTGAAGCCAGACTTCCGGCAATTGCCAGAGCCGGGATGATGAACAGGAACCTTCCCACCAACATATCGAGGCCGATCATCAGGTTGTACCACGGCGTATTGGCGTTGATACCGGCAAACGCGCTGCCGTTATTTCCGGCGCCGCTCGTGAAGGCGTACAGAATTTCCGAAAATCCGTGCGCACCGTTGTTCCCCAAGTTCGCGATTGCCGGCCCCGGCGGATTCCAATAGCCACCCTTCGCAAACGAAGCGACCGAGCTGAGCGCGGTGAATGCCAGGATCACAAAAGAAGTCGCAATCACTGCGATAATTGCCATCTTTACTTCTTTTTGCTCGATCTTCTTGCCCACATACTCGGGCGTTCGGCCGACCATCAGACCCCCGATGAACACGGCGACGATGGCGTACAGCAACATGCTATAGAGACCGGCTCCGTCTCCTCCAAAAATCACTTCGTCGGTCTGAATGTTGAATAGGGGAACGAGGCCGCCGATCGGCGTCAGGCTGTCATGCATGGCTACCACCGCGCCGCAACTGGCATCGGTCGTTACCGTCGTAAACAGCGCGGTCATCGGATTACCGAACCTGAGTTCCTTACCTTCCATGTTGCCGCCCGGCTGGCTTCCCGAATGGGCGCTCTGGACGCCCATGTTATTCACCATCGGATTCCCACGTTGCTCGGCCCAATAGCAAATGAAGGTACCGGCGAGAAACATTACGGACATCGCAGCGAACAACGCCCAGCCCTGGCGGGGATCCTTCACCATCTTGCCAAACGTGTAAGTCAGTCCAGCGCCCAGCACGAAGATCAGGAACATCTGGAACATGTTTGTAAGTGGGGTGGGATTCTCGTATGGGTGCGCGGAGTTGGCATTGAAGTATCCGCCGCCGTTGGTTCCGAGCATCTTGATGGCTTCTTGCGACGCGAGCGGGCCCTGTTCGATGACTTGAGGTGCTCCTTCGATCGTTTGAACTGACACAGGCTGCTTAAAATTCTGGATGGTTCCCTGCGACACCAGGATCAATGTGGCCAGGATACAAATGGGAAGCAAAATGTAGATGCAGCTCCGGGTCATGTCCACCCAAAAATTTCCGATCGTCTTCGTGGTGTGGCGCGCAAATCCACGGATCAGCGCGATGGCGACAGCGATTCCCACGGCAGCGGACACGAAGTTCTGGACGGCGAGGGCGGCCATCTGCGTGAGATAACTTACCGTCGTCTCAGGAGAATAGGCCTGCCAGTTTGTGTTCGTGACGAAACTGACGGCAGTGTTGAACGCCAAATCCGGCGTCATCGGGGTGGCGCTCGATGGCGACTGTCCGGTCGAAAAGTGCATCGGGTTCAGCGGGAGATGCCCTTGTAGCCGCTGGATCAAATACGCGAACAAAAAACAGAATACACTGAACGAGATCAGGGATGCCGAGTAGCGGATCCACGATTGTTCCTCGTCCTCCTGGACGCCGCCAAGCCAGTAAATCAGGCGTTCAAGCGGGCGAATCACGGGATGAAGGAACGTTCGCTCGCCTTCGAATACCCGGCACATAAAAACACCGACCGGTTTGGTAACGGCCAGGACCAGAAGGAAAAAGATTACGATCTGTGCGATGCCCAGTAAAGTCATTTCAACACCTCAAAATTTTTCCGGCCGAAGCAGGGCGTACATTAAGTAAACGAACAGAAACGCCGCCACGATTCCTGCAATGATGTATTCCATCGGGTCCTCCTATAGACGATCGGCCGCCTTTGTAAAACCCCATAGCAGCACAAAGAAAACAAGCGCAACTCCGACATAGAAAAGATCCAACATGATTCACCTCGTCCACGCTTCAGCTAGCAGGCCAACGGCCCTTCATTCGCGGCGGATTACCGTGCCACCGATTTCGACGCGTTGTGCGTTCGATCTGCAAAGCTGTTCGCCTCGCCGTGCTGCTGCCCGTTTCCGGCTCGAACTGGAAACTGGATCAGGCGGTCAGTCTGACGACGGGCTTCCGCGCCTTTGGGGGAAATCGCGACAATGACTTCCGGTCCGGCGCCGTACGCGGACATCCTGCTTCTAAGGCGATCCGGCCTGTCCAACTTATGCCCTTCTCTCCAGAATTGCACAAGCACATAAAGCAGGAAGCCAACGGCCGCTGCATTTATCCCCATGAAAATCATCAGACCTAATCCCCTCGTCTCCATCATTTGCTTACCCTCTTCGGCGCTTAACCTCAGTGCGCGCCGTCACACTGTTCAGTTTGCATTCCTCGAAACGGGTGGCCCTGAAAAGGTGTCTTTACTTAGCGAAGTTCAGGCACTCTGTTTTGCTTGCCACGCCAACCTCGAATTGAAGGCTACGCTTTGGCCCATAAAGAAGTCGCTAACGAAGGGCTAAGAACTTCCAGCAGAGAAATCGAATGGATCGGCTTCTATCGAAAAACCTTGGTTACGAATCTTTCGAAACGCGGCGCTTGCTGTTTGAGATCCGGCTCGTTCCTTTCGCGCCAGTAAGTCATGCGATGTTCATCCACCGCGAATTACGGGCCCGAAAGTTAACCTCAACCAAACAAAGAAGGCGTCAAGAAAAGGTTAGGAAGAAATCAATCCCGGCGAAAAAGGCCTGCAGGAAAGATGCTATTCGGTTGGGGAATTGAAGCGGTAACCCATCCAGGGCTCGGTCACGATGTATTGCGGCTTGGCGGGATTGCGTTCAATTTTCTTTCGGAGATGCGTGATAAAGACTCGCAGGTAATCCGTCTGGTCGCCATAGTCGGGGCCCCACACGGCCTGCAGCAATTCGCGATGCGGCACCGGCTTGCCCGCCTGTGAAACCAGGTAGCGGAGAAGGTCGAATTCCTTGGGCGTCAGGCGAACGGTTTTCTTTCCGGCTCTAATCTTACGCGAGTCGAAATCAATTTCCAGATCCTTGGAAATGAAGGAGTGAGGTCCGGATGTAGTGGAAAGCGGGGATCTGCGCATCGCCGCGCGGATGCGCGCCAGCAGCTCTTTCTTGCTGAATGGCTTGGTAATGTAATCGTCGGCGCCGGCATCGAGCAATTCTATTTTTCTCTGGTCCTCCTGCCGCACGGTCAAAATAATAATAGGGACCTCCGACGTTTCACGAATTTCCCGGCACGTTTCGAGGCCGCCCATTCCCGGCATATTCAAATCGAGCAGCACCAGATCCGGCAGGAATTCGCGAAATCGCTCCAGCGCCGTTTCCTCCGACCGCGCTTCGACCACCTCATATTGCTCGCCGATCAGGATCACTTTCATGACCCTGCGGATTTGCGGCTCATCGTCAACCACCAGGATTTTGCCTGCGCTCATGAATTTCCTTCCGCATTACGTTTCACGGCGGGTAGCGTGAAAAAGAATTCCGAGCCTTGTTCGGGCGCGCTCTCCACCCACATTTCGCCTCCATGGGATAGCACAATTTCGCGCGCGATGGTGAGTCCCATTCCGGTTCCCGGAACGCGGTCGGCGCTTTCCGCAACACGGTAGTATCTCTCAAAAATGTGCGCCCGTTCCTTGTCAGGAATTCCCGGCCCGGAATCTTTGACGCTGATCCGGACGAAAGGGGCTTCGGCGGATGCTCGAACGCAAATGGGGGAGTCGGGATTCGAGTATTTCAGTGCGTTGGTCAGCAACTGACGCAACGCGAGACCTGCGAGCTCAGCGTCCACAAAAACCTCCGGCAGATTAGGAGAAAACTCGATCTTGATATCGCGATCCTCCAGCAAAATTCTGAGTTTCACGAGGGCCGATTCGATCAGTTCCGCAACGCTTTCCGGGCTCTTCTGCAAATGAAGTTCCCCCGCCTCGATGCGGGCCATGCGAATGGTTTCCGTGACCAGAGAATCCAGCCGGTCGGTTTCTTCTTCAATCACGGTAACGAGTTCCTGCTGGGCGGGAGGGGCTTCATCCAGAATGGACGATGCCGCGGCTTTGATGGAGGTCAGCGGAGTTTTGAATTCATGGGCCAGTGCGTCCAGAAGCATCGATTTCATGGCTTCATTCTGCCGCGCCGCTTCCATGCGGTTGGCTGCTTCCTCCGCGTGCGCGCGCAACATCGTAATGGCGGCAAGATTCCCAATCGCGTGCAGCGCGGTTTCCGAAATCTCCGACCCACAGATTGCCAGGCTTCCCGCCGCCTCCCCGCCCAGGTTGAGGGGGAGTATCCAAACGTCCGCCGAGGCGTCACGAAAAGTCGTGCGCTCAGTCGCGACGTCCCGAAGTTTGCGGTCGGAAACCGAGTCGTCCGTCAGACCTGTCCTATACACGAAATCAATTCGCCGGTCAAAAATTGCGACACCTCGCAGATCAAACACCTGGGCGGTTCGATGCGATACCTGCCCGGCAATCGGAGAACCTTTGTCCACCAGCATCAAGCCACGGCTCAGCTCGTAGAGCCGCTCCATTTCCTGCTGGCGCCGCGTGGCTTCGAGCGCTCGTTTCCTGACGCTGGTCGAAAGCTGGCTGGCCACAACTGCCGTCACCAGGAAAGCAAAGAGGGCGACCCAGTTCTGGGGGTCTGCGATCGTAAATGTCCCGACAGGAGGCAGGAAAAAAAAGTTGAAGCACAACATGCCGCCTACTGAAGCAACGATGGCCTCGAGCAATCCCCACCGGGTCGCGATTCCCAGGATTGCCAGTAAGAACGTCAAGGCAATGGTGGTGCTGTTCACGTTCGTGACCACGCGGGTATAAATCAACGTAATCGCGGCCACGATCGCAAGACTTCCACATAACTGCGCTGCGATGCGAATGCGGTTTCGGCTTATCATCATCTGATGCGGGCTCCGCTGGTTTACTCCCAACCTCGGCGGCCTTTCCAAGTCCAGGGTGGCGCCCCCTGGCATTAAAACCCAGCGATGAAGTTAACACCGATTCGGTGTGAAAATCCGATCTGGAAATCACTCCAGCCGCCTCATTAGGCTCTGCCCGCCCTGGCTGTGCCTACTCTATCTGATTGAACCTGCGGATGGTTACCACTGGGCGCATGAACCCAAGGTACCATTGCCTTCTCATATAACCTCTGGTGTCATGGAAGTGTGACCTCTCAGACCCAGGTCGTTGCTCGAAGTACGATTCAAGACCCCTCCATTTGGGCCCGGATTAAGCATGTCGAGAAGCTGCAGTGGTGGCTTTGGGCTTGCGCCATTGTTGTCACCCTGCTGCTGACCGCCGGGATGGCTTCCTTTTCGTTTCTTTACTGGGATTCTGACCCGCAATATTCCTTTACCCTTCGAGATTCCATTCGCGGTCTGGTGGGGCTTGTATTCTTGTTCGATCTCTACACGATTTACCAGCAGCTTGAAATTCATCGCATCCGCAGGCAATTGAGCGAGCAGGAAGAAATGTTTCAGTTGATCAGTGAAAATGCCGAAGACCTGATTACCGTGGTGGACGGGGAGGGTAACCGGCTCTACAGCAGTCCCGGCTACCAGAAGGTCTTTGGATATTCCAGTGAAGAACTTCTGGGAAAGCCCGCTGTCGATCAGGTCCACCCGGATGATCAGGAAGCCGTTCTCGCGGCGAGAGATGACATTTTTCAAAAAGGCGCAAGTCCGCGCTTGGAGTACCGTTTCCGGAGTAAGTCCGGGCAATGGCGGACTTTGGAATCAAACGGGAGTCCGGTGCGCAATCACCGCGGTGAAATCGAGAAAATCGTCGTCGTCAGCCGCGACATCACCGACCGCAAACGGGCCGAAGAACTCCTGCGGCAGCGCGAAGAGCAGCTCCGCCAGGCCCAAAAGATGGAGGCAGTAGGCCGTCTTTCCGGCGGCATCGCTCACGATTTCAATAATCTACTCGGAGTCATCATCGGTTACGGCGAGGAGATGGAGCATCACCTGTCGCCGGATGATCCGCTGCAGAAAAATGCGGCGGAAATTCGGAAAGCCGGCGAGCGGGCCGCTCGCTTGACCCAGCAATTACTGGCCTTCAGCCGCAAGCAGGTGCTTCAACCCAGAGTTCTGGACCTGAACGCCGTGGTTACGGACATTGGAAAAATGCTGCGGCGGCTGATCGGCGTGGACATTGAACTGACCACAAAGCTGGATTCTCAACTGGGGCGCGTCAAAGCGGATCAAAGTCAGATTGAGCAGGTCATCGTAAATCTGGTCGTGAATGCGCGCGACGCCATGCCGGATGGAGGGAAACTGCTCATTGAAACCTCCAACCTGGACATCAGTGAATCACTTGCCCGAAGCCTGCCGTTCCTTCATCCCGGCCCCCATGTTCTCCTGACGGTCGCCGACACAGGTATCGGCATGGACGCGGAGACGCAACAGCACATTTTCGAGCCGTTTTTCACGACCAAAGCTCCCGGCAGGGGAACCGGGTTGGGGCTGGCCACAGTTTATGGAGTCGTGAAGCAAAGCGGCGGCGTTGTAGGAATCGAATCCTCGCCCGGAAATGGCGCAGCCTTCAAGATTTTTTTGCCGCAGGCAATGGAAGCCAGCTTTGCATCAACTCCTGACAGTGAAATGATGCGTTCGACGGGGTCTGGGACCATTATGTTGGTGGAAGATGAGGAAGCCCTGCTGAATCTGACTGCCGACATCCTGGCCGACTGTGGATATAGGGTATTGACAGCCGTCGATGGCGCTCAGGCGCTCGAGATGGCGCGATCTTTGGACGAGCCCATTCATCTTCTATTGACTGATGTGAAGATGCCGAAACTCAGTGGCCCTGCTTTGGCGCGAAACATTTCTTCCCTGCGGCCGGAAACGCGCGTCCTTTTCATGACGGGTCACGCGGAGCGCAGCTTGGGCTCCCAGGGAACCTTGCCGCCGGGCGCCGAATCCATCCAGAAGCCATTCAGCCGGGATGTGTTGGTTCGCCAGGTCCAGCAGATTTTGGAAATCGCTTCGATGCAGATCTCTGACTAATCCACCCCTCCGTCCGACCCGCGATACTTCAACGACATCTCTGACAAGGGTTTGCATTGTTCTTATCGTTGAGTTCGTACTGACTAAAAGGCGCGTGCTGGCGAAATTCTTATCGCCTGATCCATCGCGGTCTTTTCTCTCCCCGTGAGGGCGCGGAATTTACCTTTGGCTAATTGTCCTAATTGAATGGGTCCTACCGCGACGCGCACGAGCCGTAAAACTTCGATCCCGAGCGCCTCGAACATGCGGCGAATGTGGCGATTTTTCCCTTCGTCGAGCACGATTTCAAACCACGAATTGCGTTCGCCTTCGCGCAACATGCGTGCCTCCCTTGCACGCAATAATTCCCCATTGGCCGTGCGTATGCCCCGAAGCAGCGTCTCTGCCAGTTTTACGTCAACCACGCTGGCGACCTGAACGTGATACGTTTTTTCCACGTGTGTTCGCGGATCTGAAATTCGCGCTGCCCAATCCGAATCGTTGCTGAATAACAACAATCCTTCGCTCGCCTTGTCCAGCCGCCCGACTGGCCCTACCCACGGCAGCCCATCCCCCAGGCAGGAGTATACGGTATTACGCCCGCTTTCGTCCGACGCAGTCGTGACCAGCCCTCGCGGCTTGTTCAGCATCAGGTAGATTTTCGATTCCTCCTGCACAGTGTTACGGTCCACTTCGATGCGATCGTGGTGCAGTCGCACTGGCGTTTCTGGGTCCCGTCGCGTTACTCCGTTGATTCGAACCCGCCCCGAGCGCGCGAGTGCCGCTGCCTCAGAGCGGGAACAATAACCCAATTTTGATAATGCCCTCGCCAGGCCCACACGCTTCGATTCAGCATCTTTATCCATTTTTCGTTCCTCTTTTCCACGGCGAAATCAAATAGTGCCACGACGTCTGGGTTCGTTCAGATCAAACTGTGCTGACATAGCGAGCTCAGCACCAGGACGAGCCCAAAGCGGGCTTGCTGCTTGCCGAAACAGTTGCAGACTAAGCGACCCGGCGTATAATCGCGGCCAGCAATTACCTCCCATTATGGGAATCGGGCAATTTCAGCCTTAGGAGGCGAGAAATGCTCTGTGCCCCGCCTGTTTTGATTGTTTGTTCTGAAAGTCCACAACGCGAAAAAACAGCTGATCTCGTGCGGCACCTTGGATTGCAGTGCGTGGAATGTCCTTCGCTGACCGAGGCCCGTGCCTTGATTGAGCGGCAAGTATTTTCATTTGCACTCTGCGACGATGACTTGCCGGATTGTAATTTCCGAACCGCTGTGCGTGTTTTGTCCTCGGCAACGAACGGCATTCCCGTAATTGTCCTTTCTCATCTGGCGGATTGGGACACCTACATGAGAGCTCTCAATGCCGGCGCGTTCGATTACATTGTTTGCCCACCAGACCCTGTCGAAACGGAACGGATCCTGCGGCTGGCACTCGATAAAAATCCTCCGCCTCAGCGTTCCGCCCAGACCGCAGCCTAGCGAAATTGCTGCAAACGAATGACGATTTCGCACCTTGCGTCCCCCATGGAAACGTGTTCCCATTCTGAACTGTGCACCTCACATTCGCACCCTGGGACTTTTATCTAATTCTTTTCTTTCTCGGCACCATTGTTCCGTGGCGAGGCGCGGTCCGCATCAAGCGGCTCCTTGCCAAACCAGCGCTCGCGGCTGGCGAACGCTTGTCCCTCTACGTAACAACGATCTTGTATCAGTGGCTCCTGACCGCAGTGGTCGGCTGGAGGGCCTTCGGCAGGAATTTGGCTCCGGCAGAGCTCGGACTGACGGTTTCAGATCCGTGGCGAGTTACTCTAATTTCCCTGCTATTGACGGTCCTGCTTTGCGCGAACCAATGGGCGAGCCTGACGCGGATTATGCACCTCCCGGGAATGAAGAGTGGGCTCCTATTCCGCATTGCCAAAAAAATCGCCCCGCGGACATCCATTGACCTCTTCGCCTTTGCAGCCCTCTCGTGGACAGCAGGATTGTGCGAGGAGTTTCTGTATCGCGGATTCGCGTTCGCGGTGTTTGCCCGCATGCTTGCAAACTCGGCGCTTTCTATGCCTGGAGCCGCAGTCCTGTCTTCAGGATGGTTCGCAATTGGACATCTCTATCAGGGAAAGCGAGGCTTAATAACTACATTTGTAGTTTGACTGATCTTTTCAGTTGTCAAAGTCTGGAGCGGAAGCCTTATTCCTTCTGTCGCGGCCCACGCTGGGATCGATCTGATTGCGGGGTTATTTGTCTCAAGGGCCCTGCACAGGGGAGAAATGCTTGACACCAATGACTCAAGGGCCTGACTTCAGCGGCGATAAGGTTGCGGCGACACTTTTGCCGTATGGCATCCAGCTCTCTCAAGATCAAAGATCCAAGCTTCTTACCTATATCGGCATACTACTGAACTGGAACAAGCTAATAAACTTAACGGCGATCATCGAACCAACAGAAATCGTAGCGCGGCATTTTGGGGAGTCCATGTTTTTAAATTCAATATTGCCTGTGGAAAACTGTCGGCTGGCCGACATTGGTTCTGGTGCAGGATTTCCGGGGCTGGCACTAAAGATTCTGTGCCAGAATCTTCACCTGGTATTGATTGAATCCAATAAAAAGAAATGCGCCTTCCTCTCGGAAGTCATCAGAATCCTGGATTTGAGGGAAGTGGAAGTCGTGCCCCAGCGGTTCGAAGAGATTCGACAAGAGCCTGGCTTTGCGGATATCGTTACATCGCGTGCAGTCGGCGGTTTTCCAGCCCTCCTCAAATGGTCGCGAAAGGTTCTGGCACCTCGGGGGCATATTGCAGTGTGGGTCGGGGGAGAAGATACGACAAAGATTTCAAATACGCCTGGATGGACATGGCAGCCGGCAATTCGTCTGCCTGAATCGCAGCGAAGGTTTATCTTGATCGGTAGACCTCTTCAGTAGGCAACAAGCAGAGGCACCCGCCACTAAAATTGTTCCACGTGGAACACTTCTTTACACGAGCTGGACATGCTTACGAATCTACGGTCAGTCGCTGGCGCGCGCCATGCTCAATTGTACGGTAATCTCGATGTGTTCGCGATTCACCCCATCTACATTAACTCAGGATTCTGCGCTCTTTGTTGTTTCACGTGAAACAATTTGCACGCATGATCGATATTGTGCTACATTCCCGGCTCTGGGGGATTGAATTTGGGCCGCATTATCGCTATCGCCAACCAAAAAGGTGGCGTTGGTAAGACTACAACGGCGATAAACCTTGCAGCCTCGCTCGCTCTTTCCGAAAAATCCACTCTTCTGATTGATTGCGACCCTCAAGGGAATACAACTGCCGGTATAGGCTTTAGTAAAGATCCTTCCAGGCGCACGCTCTACCAAGCTTTGATTCTAGGAGAGCCGCTCGACAATATCATCTTAAAAACGCAAATCGAGGGTCTGGACCTTATTCCCTCAGACAAGAATCTTGTGGGAGCTGCAGTTGAACTTGTGTCGGCCGAGAACAGGGAATATCAACTCCGTAAGGTAATCGAGCACGTGCGCGAAAGGTACGCGTTCATCATCATGGATTGCCCACCGGCCCTGGACCTCCTCACGCTGAACGCTCTTACCGCTGCAGATTCGGTCCTGGTTCCGATCCAATGCGAGTACCTGGCCCTGGAGGGCGTCTCGGAGCTGCTCGATACGCTGATGAGAATACGGAGAACTCTTAATCCGAACCTGGCGATCGAGGGTATCGTCCTAACGATGTATGATGAACGCACGACGCTTTCTAAGCAGGTCGCTTCGGATCTCCGTAGCTTTTTCGGAGCGCAGGTTTTTCAGTCCGTGATCCCCAGAAATGTACGCTTGGCGGAAGCGCCAAGCCATGGCAAACCAATCCACTTCTACGACATTCATAGTAGAGGTGCCGAAGCCTACATTAACTTAGCGAAGGAGGTAATCACAAATGGCGAGAAACGCTTTGGGAAGGGGGCTGGGAGCTCTGATTCGTGATCCTGAGGTGGCGACTCCTCAAGTAGTTCCGGCCACAGCATCGGTATCGTCAATTGCGGCAGCACCAGCGCCGACTAATCCCGGTGGACCTTTGCAGATCGACATCGACTTGATCGACCCAAGTCCCTACCAACCGCGGACCAGATTCTCGGAGGTCGCTCTTGAAGAGCTAGCGCAGTCCATCCGTTCCAGCGGGATTATCCAGCCTCTGGTTGTGCGAAAAATCGGGGCGCGATACCAACTGATCGCAGGGGAGCGCCGATGGCGGGCGTCCCAGCGGGCTCAGCTTCTGCGCGTTCCCGCGGTGTTGCGCGAGGCGGGGGACGAGCAGGCTCTGGAGCTGACACTCGTCGAAAACATCCAGCGCGAAGACCTGAATCCAATTGAGCAGGCACGCGCATTCCAGCGGCTGATCGATCAGTTCCACTTGACCCAGGATGATGTCGCCAACCGCACGGGAAAGGATCGCGCAACCGTTGCTAACTCCGTACGCCTGCTGTCTCTCGATGAAACTTTCCTCCAATGGATTGAAGAAGGAAAAATGACGGCGGGACATGGGCGCGCGCTCCTCGCGATCGAAGATCCAAAATTGCGTTTCGAGCTCGCTCAAAACGCTTCGCGTGGAAAAATGACTGTCCGGCAGCTCGAGAAGATGGCGACACGTCGCGCGCGAGGACGAACAACGCATGCTCACGGGGAGGTCCACGATCCCAATCGGCAAGCCGCGCTGGACGACCTGCAAAGGCAAATCGGGACCCGTGTCACGCTGCACTTGCCGACCGGAAGCCGTCCCGGGCAACTGATCCTGGAATTTTACGACGAAGAGCAGTTGAATGGTCTATATGATCGCCTGATGAACTAATTACTATATGTGTAGTTTATAGCCGAATCTCGCATTCCGGGGTGCTCGGCAAGTCACACGATCAGGACTTCAGGGCACACACCTTGGCGCTTTAGTATAGAATTTGAGCATCCTAATAGGTTCTAATGCTTTGATTTGGGGGTATTTCCATGCAATGGCGATCAAAGGGTCGAAATAAGGACGCGGAAGGGCAGGAATTCACAGGGTTTCTGGAGAAAGGCGTACGGTTCGAGGGAACTTTGGAAGCCACAGGTGTATTTCGCGTTGATGCCCACGTGAAGGGAAATCTGCTTTCGAGCCACAGCCTCATCCTAGGGGAAGGGGCGCGAGTCGAGGGCCAGATTGAAGGAAATCACGTGGTTATTTCTGGCAAATTTGATGGGGTCATCTTCGCAAAGGGACGCGTCGAGATTCACGCCAAAGGAGTCGTTACCGGAGAGATTCATGCCCCCTGCCTCGTGATCGAACCGGGAGGCATTTTCGACGGGCGCTGCCACATGCTCGCGGCCTCCGAATCCACCAAACCACTGACGATACCCATTCGGGCGTCTCAACAATAGAGCCGCAACGCGCAAGCGGACCATTTCAAGAAACCCAGCCTCATGGATACGATTACACACGGAATTGTGGGCGCGTTGACCGGAAAGGCCCTCTTTGCGGGACGCGACGTGCCCGCGATGTCCCCCGACGGAGCGCTCTCCCACGCGCAAAGCTCGTCCACTGCACGCGCCGCAATCGTGGCGTGCACCCTGGGTTCCATCTTTCCCGATATTGATATTTTCGCGGGGACGCTGGCACGAAATCCCCTGGCGATCATGGAATGGCATCGCAACATCTCGCACTCGCTCGTGATGTTGCCGGTGTGGGCGGCATTTCTTGCGGCATTGTCGTTACCGATTGCGCGCTGGTTGCATTGGAAAAGTCCGTCCTATCCGAAGCTGTTCGCAGTCTACGCGGTTGGGCTCGCTACGCATGTGTTCCTGGATGTGGTTACAAATTTCGGAACCATGGTCTGGAGTCCGCTGAGATATACACGAGTGGCCTGGGACTGGCTTTTCATTCTTGATCTGACGCTGACATCAGTTGCACTTGTGCCCCAACTCGCAGCCTGGTGCTATCGCGATCCGTTAAAATTGCGAGGGCGAGCCGCGGCCGTCTGGGCAGCTCTCACGGCTGGCACCTTCGGAGGGTACGGCGTGGCGGCGTCCGCCGGATACCCATTCCCAATTGCAGTTGTGGGAATCGTGAGTGCAATCTTTGCCCTGGTCCTTTTTGTGCCGTCGAGCCGAGGCGCTGGTTTCAGATGGAGCAGAGCCACTTGGTGTCGCGCGGGTCTGGCGCTGGTGTGCGCCTACCTGGCGCTGGCGTCGGCCATGCACGGAAAGGCGCTGGCAGCGGCGGATCATTTTGCGGCTACGCGTCATCTGCCTGCGGACAATTTGGCCGCATTGCCCCTACCGCCCACGATCACGCATTGGGCCGGACTTGTCGCCACACCGGGGGGCGTCTGGCGAGTTACGTTTCAAGAACCGGGCGGCCAGATCGAACGGACGCAATTTTATTCCGATCCGCCGCCGGATCGATACGTGGCAGAAGCAAAAAAGCTGCACGACGTTCAAGTCTATCTCTGGTTCGCTCGATTTCCGGTCTGGCGGGAGTTGCAAGAAAACGATCAAACGGTTGTGGACATTTCCGACGTTCGCTTCTTCCGCGAGGATGATTCGGTCGCAAGAGTCGAAAGCGGGCAGCCGTTGCGTTTACCTGGAGCCCGGCCGAATGCAACCGGGTTTACATTTGAAGTTGTATTTGATGCAGACGGAAGCGTGGTTTCAAGCGGTTTCAAAAAGTCCCAGCCATAGCAAGCCGGAACGCGAAGTATTTTCTACTCAACCGGAAAAACGACGACTTGGCGATCTTCGCCCGCGCCTTCGCTCGATGTCCGGACGCCGGGTTCATCTTTCAGAACCAGATGCAGAATGCGCCGCTCGCGCGAGGCCATGGCGTTGAAGCGGAACGGGGCGTGGGTTTCGCGTACGCGTTCGGCAGCGACGCGCGCGGAAAGTTTTAACTCTTCGATGCGAAGAGCCCGGAAGCCGGCGGCATCAAAGCGGATGCGCCCGTAAAACTGAGGATCGAGCCACAGCCAGCGGAGCGCAATGTGCTCGAGAGCCTTGAGCAACTCCGCGTTATGCTGCAGGAGTAAATCCTGGTCCCGCCCTTTGAAAATGACGAGAATTTCCGGATTTTCCAGCTCCGAAGTGGCGGCAGGGCCAGTAGCATGGATTTCGTAGGCAAGTTCGAAACGCGCTTTTCGCAACAGGGTGTCAATGCAACGGCGCAGTTCCGCCATCGTTGCAGCATGGTCCAGCTTTCCATCGAGGATCAGGGCCGGGCGCGATACAGACATCTACAGCACTCCTCGCCTGCAGGGCTCTCCGCCCTGCGTTCAGCAGGCTGGCGGAAAGCGGCATGGAATCCGCCAGGGCTTCTCCCGCGTTCCCGCTACTTCTTCTTCCCGGGTCCCCGCGACGGCTTCGGAGGCGGCGGGTTTGACCGGTACAAATACCACTGTTGCCCGATGCCGATCAAATTGCTGGTAAATATATACAACGCCAGCCCGCTCGCGGAAAAGGCAAACATGCCTCCAAAGATCAGCGGAGTAAATCCCATCATGCGCGCCTGCGCGGGATCCATTCCCGGGGTGGGCGTCATCTTCTGCATGAAATACATTGAGATCGCCATCACGATCGGCAAAATGTAATAAGGATCGCGCGCCGAAAGGTCGTGAATCCACCCGATCCATCCCGCGTGTCGAAGTTCGATGGTGTACGTCAGCATGCGGTACAGCCCCAGCCAGATGGGCATTTGAATCAGCGTGGGCCAGCAACTGCCGAGCGGATTGATGCTCTCGCGCGAATACACGGCCATGACTTCCTTGTTCATCTCGGCCTTGCGAGGATCGCGCATGGAATACTTCTTGTATCGTTCCTGGATGGCTTTGATTTCCGGCGCGACCCTCTGCATTTTCAGCATCGCGCGCATGCTCTTCACTTTGAGCGGGAACATCACCATATTGATCGCGATGGTGATCAGCACAATGTCCCAGCCGTAGTTTGGAGCGTAGCGGTAAAGCCAGCGAAGCCCGTAAAACAAAGGCTCGGCGATGAAACCCCAGATGCCAAACTGCACGATGCTGTTCAGTGGCGGACGGATGGCCTTCAAACCATCAATACTCTTGGGACCCACGTAGACGCGGAGGTCGACTGGCCCGGCGGAGGTAATTCCCGCGGCTACTTCGGGAATGGCATCGGTTACAACTTTGCCGTCCGAACCTGTCGTCTGATGCTGAAATGTCCAGCCGGTGAGAGCGAGAGGGACCTGGGCGAGGTCACCATGCGCGGTAAAGGGCGGCATAAATGCCGCGGCGAAATAAAGATCTTCGATCCCGGCAAAATCGAAGGTTCCTGCAACGGGCGCGGGCATGTCGGTTTGACCTGATTTACCGAGGTTTTTCGCGGCCAGCGTATTTAGTTTTCCAGCGGCGCTTGTGAATACATTCGTCTGCAGCGCGGCGCGATAAGCAGTGGCATCGCCAAAGCCGCCCGTCCACGCCAGGCTGCTTCGCAGTGGATTGCCGTCCATCGTCGCGGAAGTTTCTGTTTCCACGACATAGCTTTCATTAAACTTCAAATGTTTTGTAACTTCGAGGTAGCCGTCGCTCCAGGTCATCGTAACTTCTGCGGGAGAGTGAAGCGTGGTTCCCGGCGGGGGCGTGGTTCCCGAGGATGTAATTTCAAACAGCGCGCTGTTTACGGTTGATTGCTGTTGCGGATCATCAAGCGCGAGGGAAAACGGCCAGCTGCCGGCTTGCTGCGCGGCATCGGCGTGGACCAGGTCGAGCGGTCGAGGAGGCGTATTGCTATCGGTAAATTTCTTGAGCGTCCAGCTGTGAACGACGGCGCCGCGATTGGAAATCTCCACGCGATACAGGTCGCTATCGATCACGATCGTGCGTTCTTCACCGGCGGCATGAACGGCGACGGGCGCGGCCGTGGACGCCGCTGGCTTCGAGGTCACGCTAGAAGGAGCTTGCGAGGCTACTGCAGGAATCGCGGCTATCGGATTCGGTCTAATCGGAGCGGGCGGTGGTGGTTTGTAGATGAGCGACCATCCCGCAATCACCAGCAGGCACAGCACTGCTGCGATCAGCGAGCGGGTTTCGTTCGACAATTCCTTGCGCTCGCTCACGAGCCGGCACCAATCCTGGAATTCCCATGAATGACGGCGGGTTCGGCGGCGCTGTGATCGCAGGTGACGCCGTTTGCATCAGGCACCAGATCCACTCCGCCCCGCGTGAACGGGTGACAGCGGGAAATACGGCGCAACGCGAGCCAGGAGCCGCGCCTCGCGCCATGAAGCCTCAATGCCTCGGCGGCATACTGCGAACAGGATGGATAGAATTTGCAGGCGCTCGGCATCAGTGCGGAAAAGAAAGACTGGTAAACGCGCACGCACAGGATCAGAACGCGCGCGGTGCGGCTCACTTCGCCGGCCTGGGCACCGCCGGGGTTGCCTTCCGGATGATACTCTGCAGCAGGCGCACCAATTCCGCCTCCAGTGGAGCGAAGGGTGCTTGCGCGACCGAGTGTCGCGGATGAATCACGATGTCCCATCCCGTAGGAATCTCCGTCCTATTGCGCCGCAGAATTTCGCGGATGCGTCGCCGTATGCGATTCCGCACTACAGCGCCACCGAGGGCTTTCTTGACGCTGATTCCGAATCGGCTCGCGCGGCCTGGCCCGGCAGCTTTGCTTCCGGACTCTCCGTCGTTTGCTCGACCCGCCTCAAGTGCATTCTGCGAGCGGAAGAAAACTGCAAACTGAGGGCTCGAGCGGCGTTGACCCGCGCCATATACCGCTTCATATTCGACGCGTTTCAACAGACGCGCGGTACGAGGAAAATCCTGCCGCGGACCGTCCGAATCTCTAGATGGGCGTAAGGCGATGGCGACCCTTTTTGCGGCGCGCCGCGAGTACCTTGCGGCCTCCCGCGGTTTTCATGCGCGTGCGAAACCCGTGCGTCTTGTGACGCCGGCGCACTTTTGGTTGAAAGGTCCGTTTCGGCAAAGAATTCCCCCCCTCAGCCCCGCCAAGGGGACCAAGTCAAAAGAGCTAGTTTAGTCGAGCTAGCGAGGACGGTCAAGGAGAGCGGAGGCGTGGCGCTGTCCTGCCTGGAGAAAAAATCCCAGTCAAGATTTCGTCCCGTGACCCCCATCACACCCGTGCGTGACGCCATTCACCGCGCTTAAAACCGCGCCCGCCGCAATATAGCTTGCAGGATGGAAGGCACAAAATATGATCTTCGAGGAGGGCATCATGTCTGCATCAACATTGACTTATCTTTTGATGATCAGCGGCGCATTTTCGGCTGTACTGGTGGTTCTGGTCATCTACGGCAATGCCCTGGACTCAAGAGAAGACGAAGAAATCTACCTGAATAAAACAGAAGAAAAGATGATGGCAGGCGGGCAGCCCGCGCTCATTCATAGGATGAACCGGCTGGCGAGAGTAATCACCGTCTTTACAGTAATCTCGGGCGTTTTCCTTCTCGCGAGCGCGGCCGTCTGGGTCTATATCGGGCTTTACAAATCGTAATGTGGGCGCGGCGAGCTGCTCCTATTGAATCTCGCATAATATAGGTGACATAAGCCGAAGTTTGGTATAGTTTGGCTGGCATGGGCAACCCACGTGGTGTGAAACGGGATTTTGATGCGCTGGAGACGCGCCGTCTGCGGGCCGCCAACTTATTGCAGCAGGGAAAGA
>Ga0182024_10003896_pt1 | contig 34941 bp, 25 predicted proteins | sample P32metaG_FD_120480 | JGI IMG/M metagenome (GOLD analysis project Ga0182024, IMG submission 120480) | Permafrost microbial communities from Stordalen Mire, Sweden - P3-2 metaG (Illumina Assembly) | ecosystem: Environmental > Terrestrial > Soil > Wetlands > Permafrost | place: Sweden: Stordalen...
CGGCGAGCCGGGCAAGACGGTCTCGGACCCGTTCTTCGGCGGCGAGGGGCCCGAGCGCACCGGCTGCAGGCTGTGCGGTCGCTGCATGGTCGGCTGCCCGCACGGAGCCAAGAACACGCTCGTGAAGAACTACCTGTACTTCGCCGAGAGGCGCGGCGCGCAAGTGATGGCGGAACGCACTGTGCTCGACATCCGGCCGCTCGGCTCACCAGACGGCGCCGAGGGCTATGAGGTCGAAAGCGTGCGCTCTGGGGCGTGGCTGCGCAAGGACCGTCGCCTCCATCGCGCGCGCGGGGTCGTCGTCGCGGCCGGACCGCTCGGCACCAACAAGCTGCTTCAGCGCTGTCGCTGCAACGGCTCGCTGCCGCGCATCTCCGCGCGTCTGGGGGAGCTCGTGCGGACCAATTCGGAGTCGATCCTCACGGTGACCGTGCCCGAGGACTATCCCGACGATCTGACCGAACGCGTCGCGATCACCTCCTCGATCTACCCCGACCCGCACACGCACATCGAGACCGTCACCTATGGGAATGACGGCGACTCGATGCACCGCCTCTACACGCTGCTCGTCGGCGATGGCACGCGTCTGACGAGGCCGCTGAAGCTGCTCGCGCAGATCGTGCGGCATCCGAGGCGGCTCGCGAAGGTCCTGTTCCCCAAGAACTGGTCGCGGCGCACGATCATCATCCTCGTGATGCAGACGCTCGACAACGCGATCGCGCTGCGCCCGCATAAAGGCCCTTTGGGCTCCTTCTGGCTGAAGACCGAACAGGATCCCGAGCGTCCCAACCCGACGTTCATCCCGATCGCCAACGAGGCCGCGGAATGGTTCGCCAGGCGCACCGGCGGCATCGCCCAGAGCTCCGTCACCGAGGCGCTCTTCAACATCCCCACGACCGCCCACATCCTCGGCGGCGCCGTCATCGCGGCCGGCCCCGAGCACGGTGTGCTCGACGCGCGCCAACGCGTATTCGGCTACGAGAACCTGCTCGTCTGCGACGGCTCGGCGATCCCCGCAAACGTCGGCGTCAACCCATCGCTGACGATCACTGCGCTGGCCGAGCACGCGATGAGCCATGTGCCAGAGGCCGGAGCAGAGGCCGTGGACGAGTTGGTCCCGAGCACTGCGGCGGCCGCGGAGCAGGGGCTCACGCTTTGAGCGCTTGAGCTCCGGTCAGCCTCCGCCGGCCATCGCCGGCAGGATCACCAGGACATCCGCAGCCCCGACGGTCGTCTCGAGCCCGTCGAGCACGCGGACGTCCTCGTCGTTGAGGTACACGTTGACGTAGCGGTTGAGCTCGCCCTCGGTTGAGAACAGCTGGCTCTGCGTTGCCGGATGGCTTGAGGCGAGGTCGCGCAGCACCTCGCCGACGTTCCGGCCCTCGGCGCTGACCTCCTTCTCACCGCCCACCGAAGCGCGCAGGACGGGAGGGATCTTGATCGTCGCCATGCTAGGCGGGCAGACTATCCGGCGGCGGCGCAGAACGCCTCGTAGTCGGGGAACACGCCCAGCTCCTCGTCGGCGATCTCCTCGGGGTCGCGCGAGCAGATCGGGCAGTCCGGGTCGCGGTGGACCTTGACCTCCGTCAGCGTCGCCCCGAGCGCGTCGTAAAGAAGCAGGCGGCCGATCGCGGGCTCACCGATGCCGAGGATCAGCTTGACCACCTCGGTTGCCTGCAGCAGGCCCATCGTCCCCGGGAGCACCCCGAGCACTCCGTTGGCGCCACACGACGGCGCCAGCTCGGCCGGCGGCGGCTCGCGGAACAGGCAGCGGTAGCACGGGCCCTCATACGGCTTGAACACCGAGAGCTGCCCGTCGAAGCCGAGGATCGATGCGGACACGACGGGGATCTTCAAGCGCACGGAGGCGTCGTTGAGCAGATAGCGCGTGGGGAAGTTGTCGACGCCATCGACGACCACGTCGTAGCCCTCGATGATCTCCACGATGTTCGACGCGTCGATCCGCAGCGGGTACTTCACCACCTCGACGTCTGGGTTGAGCGCGTGGATCGACTCCTCGGCGGAGTCGACCTTGGGGATGCCCACCCGCTGCGTGGAGTGGATCACCTGGCGCTGCAGGTTGGATAGGTCCACCTCGTCGTCGTCGACGATTCCCAGCGTACCCACGCCCGCGGCGGCCAGGTACAGCGCCGTCGGCGAGCCCAAGCCGCCGGCGCCAAGCAACAGCACCTTGGCATCGAGCAGCTTCTGCTGTCCCTCGACGCCGATCTCGGGGATGAGCAGGTGGCGCGAGTAGCGCTCGCGCTGCTGGGCGCTGAGAGTGCGCGGGATCTCGACCTCGTGGCCGCGGTCCTTCCACAGGGTTATACCGCCGGTCATCGACCGCACGTGCTCGTAGCCGAGGTCGTCCTGCAACGTCCGCGCGGCGTATGCCGAGCGCGCACCGGAGGCGCAGTAGAGGATCAGCTCGGCAGAGCGGTCGGGCGCCACGCCCTCGATACGCGACTCCAGATGGCCGCGCGGAATGCTCTTTGCGCCCGGTAGATGGCCGGTGGCGAACTCTTCGCTACCGCGCACGTCGACGATGGTGACGCCCTCGTCGATCAGCTCCTTGACCTCGGACGGGTCGACCTCGTCGATCTGGCTCTTGACTCGGCGGAGAAGCTCCGCTCCAGACGGGCTCATCTTGAAACTCCTAAACCACGGTCGGGATTCATTGACTTCAAAAAGTATAGCGGCTGTCTAGCCCCGGCGGCGGCGAGCGCTCACAACGTGCCGGTCACCTCAAATCCAGGCTAGCGCGGCGCCGCCGGGGGGCAGGGATCGTCGCTGCCTTACCCTGGGCCGGACATGCGTCCGCACCCTCGGATCGCCCTGCTTGCGCTCGCGACGGTCGCGGCGCTGGCGGTGGCCCTCGCCGCGATCCTCGATCGGTCCGCGAGCCGCTCCGCCTCCCCATCCGCCACCTCGGGCGCGAGCGCGAACTCGGGGTTCGACGGCGCGGCCCTGCCCGCCCCCACGCGAGCGCGCGACTTCACGCTCACAGACCAATCGGGCCAGGCCGTCTCGCTCAGCCGCTACCGCGGCCGAGTCACGGTCCTAGCGTTCCTGTACTCGACGTGTGGACCCACGTGCGTGCTCATCGCCCAGCAGATCCGCGGTGCGCTCGATGAACTCCCCCATCCCGTGCCCGTGCTCTTCGTGAGCGTGGACCCCAGCGCGGATACGCCGGCGCGGATCAGCAGCTTCCTGGCGCAAGTCTCGCTGACCGGGCGCGTGCGCTACCTGACCGGCTCACGGGCGAGCCTGCAGCCGATCTGGCGCGCCTACGGCGTCGTCCCGCCGACGGCGGGCCGGGCCGCCTTCGAACGCTCCGCCGCGGTCCTGCTGCTCGATCGCGGCGGACGCGAGCGCGTCATCTTCCAGCTTGAACAGCTGACTCCCGAAGGCCTTACGCACGACATCGGCAAGCTGCAATGAGAGATCGCGGCGGCGCGACCGTCGACACCACAGGTGCGCTCGTGACGCCGCCGTCCACCGGGGACGACGATCCCCTGCTGATACCCTAGCGCGCAGGTAGGTATTCGAGGATGATGTTCTCAACCAAGGCCGAGTACGGCGTCCGCGTGATGGTCGAGCTCGCTCGACGAGCCGGCGAGGACCCGATTCCGCTGGCCGAGATCGCCGCGCACGACGGCCTTCCGCTCGCATACCTGGAGCATCTCGTCGCACGACTGCGCAAGTCGGGGCTGGTCGATTCGCGGCGCGGCTCGCGCGGCGGCTATCTGCTCGCGCGCTCTCCGACGGACATCACGATGGCCGAGATCGTCGAGGCGCTGGAGGGATCGATCGCCCCGATCGAGTGCATCTCGGAGGCATCGGACGGGTCGATCGTCTGCGCGCGCGAGTCCGATCCGGGCCACGTCTGCCCGACCAAGCTGCTGTGGACGCGCGTTCGCTTCGCGATCGTGCGCACGCTGCAGGAGATGAGCCTCGCCGATCTCGTCCTCGAGCCGGCGCTCAGTGCCCGCGCCGCGATATCGGGGCGCGCGTCCGCTGGCCGATCTTCGATCGGTATTGCCGGCCCGGCACTCCCGGCGCTGGATGCCGCCGTGCAATCCAAACCCCGACCCCTAACGACTGGAGCCTGACAGCGAACATGGCCGACCTAGAGATCAGAGACCTGCACGTGCGCACCGAGGACCACGAGATCCTCCGCGGCGTCGACCTCGACATCAGCCGAGGCGAGATCCACGCTCTGATGGGCCCCAACGGCTCCGGCAAGTCGACGCTCGCGAACACCCTCCTCGGTCACCCAACCTATGAGATCAGCGAGGGCACGATCACCTTCAAGGGCGAGGACATCACCGAGGCCGAGCCGCACGAGCGCGCCAAGGCCGGGCTGTTCCTCGCGTTCCAGTATCCGGTCTCGATTCCCGGCGTCTCGGTCGCCAACTTCCTGCGCATGGCGATCAACGCCAAGCGCGATGAGCCGATCCAGGTAAAGGAGTTCCGCACCCAGCTGCAGCACGCGATCGAGCTGCTCGACGTCGACAAAGCGTTCACCTCGCGCCACCTCAACGACGGCTTCTCCGGTGGCGAGAAGAAGCGCGCCGAGATCCTGCAGATGGCGATGCTCGCTCCCGACATCGCGATCCTCGACGAGACCGACTCGGGTCTCGACATTGACGCTCTGCGCACCGTCGCCGAGGGCGTTCAGCGCCTGCACGACGAGCAGGGCCTCGGCGCGCTGATCATCACCCACTACCAGCGGATACTCCACTACGTCAAGCCGCAGTTCGTCCACATCCTGATGGACGGTCGCATCGTTCTCGAGGGCGGCGTCGAGCTGGTCGAGCGCCTCGAGCGCGAGGGCTACGACCAGATCCGCCAGGAGTTCGGCGCAGCCGAGGCCGGCGCGCTCGCGGCCGGTGACAGCGGTGCCTGAGCGCGACGGCGCGAGCGCTCCCGGCGGGGCGGAGCCGAGCGCCGCCAACGGCTCGAGCCCGGTCCAGGCCAAGCCCGGACGCCATCGTGAGGCCACGCTCTACCACGCGCTCGCGGGAGCGGGCGCGGGCGACGGGCGTAGCCTCGACGAGCTGCGAGAGGCCGCGCTGGAGGCCTATCGGACATTCGATCTGCCGGTCTGGCGACGCTCGGGCTTCTGGACCACGAGCCTGCAGAAGCTCGATCTGGACTCGCTCGTGGTCTCTCCCGCGGACGGGCCCGACGAGGTGCCCGAGGTCGTCGAGCGAACGCTCCCGCAGCGCGCGCGCGCCGGGCGGATCGTGCAGAGCGCCGGAGCGGTCGTCCACTTGGAGCTGGACCCCGAGCTGCGCGAGCGCGGCGTGATCCTGTGCTCGCTGGAGGACGCGTTCCGTGACCACCTGGAGCTCGTCGCGCCGTGGTTCTCCAAGCGCCTGACGATCGACCGCAACAAGCTCGAGGCCGCCAACGCCGCCTTCTGGACGGCAGGCGCGTTCCTGCACGTCCCCGCCGGGGTCGTCGTCGATGAGCCCTTCGAGATCGTCTACGCGATCGACTCCCCGGGGATGGCGCAGTACGGGCGCACGCTCGTACTCGGCGGGGCGACGAGCGAGTTCCGCGTTCACGAGTACGACCTCGCCGAGGACTTCGAGGGCCAGGCGCTGCACGCCGGCGCGTTCGAGCTCTACCTACAGGACGGCGCCCGCTGCCGCCTGGCGCAGCTCCAGGACTGGGGCTCGGGGGAAGTCTTCGACCTCTCCACGCGCTTCGTTGGCGTGGGCCGCGACGCCTACTGCCACTGGCTGCCGGCGCTGCTCGGCGGCCACCTCGTCCGCCAGCATCTCGAGCTGGCCGTCTCAGAGCCCGGCGGAGACATGGCGTTTCGCGGTTTATTCTTCACCGAGGAGGACGAGCACCTCGACGCGTTCGTGGTGGATCTGCACGAGACCGGCCCCTCCGGCGGAGATGTGCACTGGCGCGGCGCCGCGACCGGGGAGAGCCGCGCGAGCCTCGAGGGCCTGATCCAGATCGACCCCGGCGCCCAGCAGACGCACACCTACCTGCAGATCCACTCGATGATGCTTTCGCCGAAGGCGCGCGTCGACGCCATCCCCTCGGTGCTCGTCTCCGCGGACGATGTCTCCGCCTCCCACGGCGGCACCGTCGGAGAGCTGGATGAGACCGCGATCTTCTACATGCAGACCCGCGGCCTGGATCGCCCCGCGGCGGTTCGCGTCATCGTCGAGGGCTTCTTCGAGCCGCTGATCGCGGAGCTCTCAGACGAGCCGCTGGAAGCGCTCGTGCGCGCAAAGGTAGCCGAGAAGCTGGCCGCCGCGCGCGAGGACATCGAGGCCTATGCCACAAGTCGCTGAGAGCTCTCTCGACGTAAAGGCCGACTTCCCGATCTTCGAGCGCCGCTTCGAGGGGCGCGAGCTCGTCTATCTCGACTCGGCGGCCACCGCGCAGAAGCCCGAGGCGGTCATCGAGGCGGTCGCCGAGCACCTGCGCAAGCACAACGCGAACGTCCACCGCGGCGTGTATGCGCTCGCGCAGGAGGCCGACGCGGCCTACGACGGAGCGCGCCGCCGTGTCGCCGCCTTCACGCGCGCCGAGCCGGACACGACGATCTTCACCAAGAACGTCACCGAGGCGATCAACCTCGTCGCCTACGCGTGGGGCCGCGCGAACGTCGACCCAGGCGACGCGGTCCTGATCACCCAGATGGAGCACCACGCGAACATCGTCCCCTGGCAGGTGCTCTGCCGCGAGCGCGGGGCGTCGCTGCGCTATCTGGAGGTCGACGATCGCGGAGAAATGTCGCTGCAGGCGCTCGATCAAGAGCTCGCGCGCGGCGATGTCCGGCTCGTCGCCTTCGCGCACGTCTCAAACGTCCTCGGCACGATCAACCCGGTTGCCGAGATGACCGCCCGCATCCGCGCCGCGGGCGCCGTGTCGCTGATCGACGGCGCCCAAGCCGTTCCGCACATGCCGGTCGACGTCGGCGCGATTGGCGCGGACTTCTACGCCTGGACCGGCCACAAGGCGCTCGGGCCAACCGGGATCGGCGTGCTGCACGGCGAGCGTGAGATCCTCGAGCGGATGGATCCGTTTCTGACCGGCGGCGACATGATCGCCTCGGTCGACTTCCAATCGGCGACCTGGAACGAGCTGCCGGCGAAGTTCGAGGCCGGCACCCCGATGGTTGCCGAGGCCGTCGGTCTCGGCGTGGCGGTCGGCTATCTCTCCGACCTGGGGATGAACCGCGTGCGCGCGCACGAGCGCGAGCTGACCGCCTACATGCTGGAGCGCCTGTCGCAGGTGCCCGGCCTGCGCGTGGTCGGGCCGCCGGAGGCCGACCGTCGCGGAGGGCTTGCGTCGTTCACGATCGAGGGCATGCATCCTCACGACGTCGCCGAGCTGGCCGACCGTGGCGGAGTCTGCATCCGCGCCGGACACCACTGCGCCCAGCCGCTGATGCGCTGCCTGGGCGTGGGCGCAACCGCGCGCGCGAGCGTCGGCGTCTACAACGAGCCGGCCGACATCGACGCGCTCGCAGACGCGCTGATCGCCGGGCGCGAGATCTTTGGGCTCTGACGATGGACGACCTCTACCGCGACTACATCCTCGAGCACTACAAGCGCCCGCGGAACTTCGGCGAGCTCGACCCCCACGATCTCGAGGCGCACGAGTACAACCCGTTGTGCGGCGATGAGCTGGGCGTTCACATCCGCGTGAAGGACGACCGCGTCGAGGACCTCCGCTTCCACGGCCACGGCTGCGCGATCTCGCAGGCCTCGGCGTCGATCGCCTCGGAAGAGCTCAAGGGCATGGAGCTGCAGGAGATCGGACGGCTCGACGCGGATTGGATGCTCGAGCTGCTCGGCATACCCGTCTCGGCAACGCGACGCAAGTGCGCCCTGCTCAACCTGAAGGTCGTCCGCGGAGCCGTCACCGGCGATCACGCCTGGCCCGCCTGACGCCCGCGATACAATTCCTACTTCACAGCACAGGATTCTCACGACACCCGCAGCGAGGAGCCCTATGGCAACGATTGACCGCACAACGATCACCAAGCCGAGCCCGATCGTCGAGGACGACCAGGGCCAGCTGCGCGCTCGCCAGGGGATCTCGCGCGAGGTCGTCACCGAGCTCTCGAAGATCAAGGGCGAGCCCGACTGGATGGCCGAGAAACGGCTCAAATCGCTGGAGATCTTCGAACGCAAGCCGATCCCGACGTGGGGCCCTGACCTCAGCGGGCTGAACCTCGACGACCTCGTCCTGTACTCCCCCCCCACGGCCGGACGCTTCAACAGCTGGGACGACGTCCCGGCGGAGATGAAGCAGACCTACGAGGACCTCGGCATACCCCAGGCCGAGCGCGAGCACCTCGCCGGGGTCGTCGGCGTGTGGCGCCAAGAGCCCGTGTATGAGGGCCTGAAGGAGGAGTACGCCAAGCAGGGCATCCTGTTCTGCTCGATGGACACCGCGATCACCGAGTATCCGGAGCTCGTCCAGAGATACTTCATGACAAAGTGCGTCCCGGCGCAGGACAACAAGTTCTCCGCGCTCCACGGCGCCGTATGGTCGGGCGGGGCCTTCTGCTACATCCCCCGCGGCGTCAAGTGCGATCTGCCGCTGCAGTCCTACTTCCGCATGGAGGGCGCCGGCGAGGGCACCTTCGAGCACACGCTGATCATCGCCGACGAGGGCGCCGAGGTGAACTACATCGAGGGCTGCACGGCACAGACCTACTCGGTCAACTCGATGCACTCGGCGGTCGTCGAGATCTTCGTGCACGAGGGCGCCAAGGCCCGCTACACGACCGTGCAGAACTGGTCGAAGGACGTCTACAACCTCAACACCAAGCGCGCGATCGTCGACGCCGAGGGCACCGTCGAGTGGGTCGGCGGATCGATGGGCGCGAAGTACGTGATGCTCTACCCGGGCTCCTACCTGATGGGCGAGGGAGCGCGCGCCGACCACCTCAACGTGGGCGTTGCCGGCAAAGGCGTGCACAAGGACACCGGCGCGAAGGTCGTGCACCTGGCGCCGAACACGACTTCCAACATCCTCGCCAAGTCGATCTCCAAGGACGGCGGCATCATGGGCTACCGCGGCCTGGTCAAGATGGGCCAGCACTCCCAGGGCTCCAAAGCGCGTGTTCAGTGCGACGGCTTGATGATGGACGGGGAATCGCGCTCGGACACGTGGCCGGACATCCAGATCCAGAACCCGCACGTGACGGTCGCCCACGAGGCCACCGTCGGGCGCATCTCCGACGATCAGCTGTTCTATATGGGCTCGCGTGGCTTCACAGAGGATGAGGCCGCGGCGATGATCGTCAACGGCTTCATCGAGCCGGTCACCAAGGAGCTGCCGATGGAGTACGCGGTCGAGCTCAACCGCCTCATCCAGCTGGAGATGGTCGGCAGCATAGGCTGAGGGACGCGATTCGCTGCGTCGGACTGCGTCCTCGGTCGCTCGTGTGCAGAGCACACTCGCGAGCTGCCTGTGCCCCGGAGGGGTACGTCCTTGTCAGACTTGAGACTCGCGCCCCTCAGGGGCGCGACTCCACCTAAATGCGCGCGCCCGTAGACACGATCGCTGCCCCGCTGTTCCCGACGCGGCTTCCGTGGGTGAACGCGCGTGCAGGCGGGCAGGCGATCATCCAGCGAGGCAGGCCGATGCTGGTCGAGTTCTGGGATTTCTGCCGCCCCAACTCGCTCCGCACGCTCCCGTACGTCAAGGCATGGCACGAGCGCTACGAGCACGCCGGCCTGCGCACGATCGGCGTGCACTGCCCTGGGTTTGACCCCTCGCGCGAGGAGGCAGCCGTGCGCGCCGCCGTGGCGCGGCTGGGCATCACCTATCCCGTCCTGATCGACAGCGAGCTGGAGGTCTGGCGCGACTACGAGAACGCAGGCTGGCCGGCGCGCTACCTGTTCGACGGCCACGCTCGCCTGTTCGACTACCACTACGGCGAAGGCGCCTACGGCGAGACCGAGCTGGCCATCCAGGAGCTGCTCGACGTCGAGCGCAAGCCGCTCGCGCCCCGGTGCCCGGAGGACGTCCCGGGCGCGCAACTGCTGGTCCCGAGCGAGGATCGGCCCGGCGCCTACTCGGGCGCCTATGAGGCCGGCGGCGTGTGGGCGGTGCTCGACGGCACCGGCACGGTGGGCGTCGACGCTGAGACCGTCGCGGGCACGATCGAGCTCAAGATCACGCACGCGGGCGCCTACCCCCTGATCGAGCATGAGCGCCACACCGAGGGCGTCCTCGAGCTGCATGTCGGGCCGGGCGTGCGCTGCTACGCGACGTGCTTCACACCCGGCTTGGCCTGAGCTCCGCGTGGGTGCGGTCCAGGAGCAGCCGCTTGAGAACCGGTGGACCTGAGTCCTCAACGAGCACGCACGTCCCCGGCCAGTAGGCGCTCTCGCCCGGTGTCGGAGTGAGAAAGCTCGAGTCGTAGGTCCAACAGCCCGCGTTCACGAGGCGGGCGCCCGAGCGCGCCGTCGCTGCGCTCGGCTGCTTGCGCCACTCCTCCTCGTCGTCCCGGGCCAGTGGCCCGGCGCGGTGAGTGTGACCGAAGACGACGTAGGCATCGCCGAGGTCCAGGCGAGCGGCGACCTCGCCCATCGCCCGAAGGCCGGCGCGGCGTAGCTCTCTCGCGGAGACGTCCGAGCGCACTGGCCCGAGCCCGGCGCGGTTGAGCGCGGCCACCGCGAGGGGAAAGGCTCCGACGAGCGCGCTCCTGCGCAACCTCGCCGCGAGCGAGCCGCGGCCGCGAGCTGCCCTGCCGGCGCGGCGAGCCGCGCCGTGATCACGGCCGGCGCCGAGCGCGCGCCAGGCGTGCACGGTCGCGACTCCGTTGAGCGCATCTCCCGTGCGAGCGTCCCTGGCCACCGCCTGGCGCCACGCGAACACGGGGCCGGTCACCGCCTCATAGTCCTCGACGCTGTCAAAAGCGCTTGCCGGCCGTCCCAGCACCCGGCTCATCGCGCCCACGCTCAGGCGCTCGAGGGTGGGCACCGTCAGATGGCAGTCCAGGTAGTGGCCGTGCATGGCGTATACGTCCGGCCGCAACCACAGGCCCGGATAGGCCGCGCGCACGCGCGCTTCAGACGCCCAGTCGGCGATCCTCGCAAGCATCGGCGAGACATCGGCCGGGTCGAGCAGCTGCTCGACGCCGAGCTGGTCCGGCGTGTCCAGTTCGCCGCGGCGGGCCAGCCACGGCTCGACCAACGCGTGGTCGTGATTGCCCGCAACGATGATGAGCTCGCGCCCGGCGAGCGCTTGGCCGAGGTCCTCGAAGAAAGGCCGCGCCACCGCCAACGCTTCTCGCGGCGGGCCGTGTCGCAACTCGAGCACGTCGCCGAGCAGCACCACGCGGTCGACCTCGCCGGCCGCCTCCAACAGCGGAGCGCGCAGCGCGGGGTGACGCAGCAGGTCCGAGCCCGAGACGCCGCCCAGGTGCAGGTCGGAGACGACTAGCGTGCGCATGCGAGCGGGCGAACGGCTCCAGGCGGCGCGAGCACGCGTAAGTGGCGTGCCGCGATCGGCTCGGCGCTCAGGATGCCCCGCCGGCAGATACCGCTTCGCGGATCGGCTTGGGGAGCATGAAGCGAACGTCCTCGCTGATCACATGGAACTCGGAGACGTCTTGCACGCCGCGCGCGCGGAAGAAGTCCACGAGGTCATGAACGAGGTTCTCGGGGGCGCTTGCGCCCGAGGAGATGCCCACGACCCGCTTGTCCTTGAGCCACTCCTCGCGCACCTCGGCCGCCTTGTCGATCAAGTGGGCCTCGGTGCCGCAGTCGTGCGCGACCTCGACGAGACGCACCGAGTTGGAGGAGTTGCGAGAGCCGATCACGAGCATCAGGTCGCAGCCGTCGGCCATCTGCTTGACGGCCGCCTGCCGGTTGGTCGTCGCGTAGCAGATGTCGTCGGTGCGGGGACCGACGATGCTTGGAAAGCGCTCCCGTAGACGGGCCAGAATCGAGCTCGTTTCGTCCACCGCAAGCGTCGTCTGGGTGATGTAGGCGACGCGCTCGGGGTCATCGACCTCCAGCTCCTCCACGTCCTGCTCACTCTGCACGAGCACGATCCGCTCGGGAGCCTCGCCCATCGTGCCTTCGACCTCCTCGTGGCCGTCATGGCCGACGAGCACGATCGTGTAGCCCCCGCGCGCGAACCGGACGGCCTCACGATGGACCTTGGTCACCAGCGGGCAGGTGGCATCGATCGTGCGCAGACCCCTCTGCTCCGCGCCCGAGCGCACGCTCGGAGCAACGCCGTGGGCGGAGAACACGCACACCGCCCGCTCCGGCACTTCCGTCTGCTCCTCTACGAAGATCGCGCCGCGCTCGCGCAGCTGCTCGACGACATGCTTGTTGTGGACGATCTCCTTGCGCACATACACGGGCGCGCCGTGGATCTCCAGCGCGCGTTCCACCGTCTGCACGGCCCGATCGACGCCGGCGCAGTAGCCGCGCGGCGCCGCGAGCAGCAGCTTTTCGACAGTATTCGCCACGACCGCCATTGTAGGGCTCGCCCAGGTACGCTAAGCAGCTCGTGACCCAACGCCACCTCGACAGGCTCACGCCGATCGACGCCGCCTTCCTGCACCAAGAGGGCGCTCACTCGCACATGCACATCGGCGGGCTGACGATCGTCGAGGGACCGCCGCCGGCGATGAGCGAATTTCTCGAGCAGATCCGCCGGCGCCTGCATCTGGTCCCGCGCTACCGGCAGAAGCTTGCCTTCACTGTCCTGGATAGCGGGCGCCCGGTGTGGATCGATGACCCCAGCTTCAACCTCGAGTACCACATCCGCCATACGGCGCTACCCACGCCGGGACGCTGGGAGCAACTGTGCGGCCTGACCGCGCGGATCTTCTCGCAGCAGCTCGACCGCTCCAAGCCGCTGTGGGAGATGTGGCTGATCGAGGGCTTGGAGGACGACCGCTTCGCGCTGATTACAAAGACTCACCACTCCCTGGTCGACGGCATCGCCGGCGTGGACCTCGCCACAGTGCTCTTCGACGTATCCCCGGAGCCGCCGCCGATCCGACACTCCGGGCGCGCGTGGCAGCCGCATCCAGAACCAGGGACCGCGGAGCTCATCGCCGCGGGCGTGCGCGGTGCGGTGCGCGCGGGCATGGAACTGGCGGAGGGCGCGATCGACGCGCTCGCCCATCCCGAGCACGCGCTCGCGCGCGCACGCGAGGCCGCCGAGGGGATCGGCGAGATCGTCTGGGCCGGCCTGAATCCCGCCCCGGAAACGCCTCTGAACGTCCCGATCGGACCGCACCGGCGTTTCTTCGGCATCGCCAGCCAGCTGGAGGACTTCAAGATCGTCAAGAACGCGTTCGGGGGGACGGTCAACGACGTCGTGCTCGCGGTCGTGACCGGTGCGCTGCGGAGCTTCCTGGTCGCCCGCGGTCGGCGCACCGAGGGCGTCGAGCTGCGCGCGCTCGTGCCGGTCTCGGTCAGGGTCCCGGATGAGCGTGACCAAGGCGGCAACCGCCTCGTCGTCATGCGCGGACCCCTGCCGGTCTACATCGCCGATCCCATCCAGCGCCTACGCTTCGTCTCGCAAGCGATGGACGGCCTGAAGGAGTCCAAGCAGGCGCTCGGCGCCGAGGTGATAGCGGGCGCCCAGAACTTCGCGCCGCCGACCATCCTTGCTCAGGCATCGCGGCTGAACTTCTCAACTCGGCTGTTCAACCTGATCGTCACAAACGTCCCCGGTCCGCAGTTCCCTCTCTACGTGCTCGGACGCGAGATGCTTCAAGCGTTCCCGATCGCCTTCCTGCCGGAAAACCACGCGCTCGCGATCGGGATCATGTCCTACAACGGCCAGATGAACTTCGGGCTGCTGGGCGACTTCGACGCCCTGCCGGACCTCGACACGATCAGCGACCACATCGCCGAGGAACTCGCGATGCTGGTGACGCTCGCTCGCGAGTCCGTCGCCGCGCCGGCGTAGTCAGCCGGAAACCACGAGCCTCAGTAGCCGAGCGCGAACTTGGCGTCCTCGCTCATCTTCTCCGGCGACCACGGCGGCGTAAAGACCATCTCTGACTCGACCCGCTTCACTCCCTCGAGTTCGCCGACGAACTCTTCGATCTGCTCGGTGACCTGTGGTCCGATCGGACAACCGGGCGTCGTCAGCGTGAACGTGACTTGGATGTTGCCGTCGTCGACCTCCACGCCGTAGATCAGCCCGAGCTCGACAAAGTCCAGCCCAAGCTCGGGGTCGATGACGTTCGACAGCGCGTCCATGACATCGTCGACGGTGGGTGTGGCGGTGGTCTCGTGCATGTGAGGAGTCTAGCTGGCTGGACTAGGGGGTTTGGCGAGACGACCAGCGAAACGCCGCTCCGGGGACGGCCCAACCGATCAGGGCATTCCTTCGTAGGCGGCTGGGCGGTTGAGCCTGCGCGAGTCTCGCTAGCCGTTTCGACAAGCACCCTAGTTGTCGCAGCCCAGGCGGTCCCACATGTAGAGCTGGATGCACTCGCCGGCGAGTTCCCTCGCCCGCTCGCGCGAGAGGCAGGGGAGCACCGTCTCCAGAGCCTGCTTCTCCGAGACACCCGCCTGGAAGGCTTCCTCGCCGCGGAAGCCCGCGGCGATCTTCAGCGCCTCGCGCCTGTTCTCGCCGAGGCTCGGGAAGACCCTCACGAGGAAGTCGGTGTTGGGGATCGGCTGGCCGACCTCGAGCGAGGCATGCCAGGCGGCGAGCAGGTGGAGATCGTCCTCGTCGAGATCGGCGAGCGCCTTGGCGTAGTGAGCGGACAGGTCCTGGTCTGGGATGTCGTCCACCCATGCGCGGACGACCTCGCCGACGAGCTGGCGGCGCGCCTCGCGGCCGACGGACTCTGCGATGACTCGGATGGCGTCCTGGGGCTCGATGAAGCAAAGTGACATCGCGACTCCCGAAGCGAAGGGAACAACTGACAGCAGGGACTGTAGGCGGCGGTGTGGACGGCACTTCCCCCTCAGCTGTCCACCGCGCGCACGCGCCACGCCAGCCGGCGCGCCGTCACAGTCCGAGCGCGTCGCGCGAGCGCTGCAGCGCCTCGCGATCGCAGCTATCGGCCGCGAATCCCAACGTCGCGCGCTCGCCGGCGCCCCAGTTGGCGAGGGCCAGGTCAAGCGCTTCAGGCGCAATCGACATCGCGTCGGCCAGAGCCGCCGCGCGGCGATCGAGGTGCAGGGGATCTCCGATCGCGAACACGCGCTTGGCGGCATCCGTCACCGGATCGCTCGAAGACACTGCACGCACGCCGGCGAAGTACAGCGAGTCGGCATGCAGCTCATATAGGCCGAGGCGCCCCAGCACTACGAGCAGCTCGTAGCGAGCCGCCCGGGAAAGGCCGGGGAGCACGAGCCGCTCGAACAGCCGCTCGAAGCGGCGCTGCGGGCTCCACGCCACGTCGCCGACGAACGCCAGCTCCTGCGAGCCTGCCTGCTCGGCCCACTTGCGGTATGCCCTCAGCGTGCGGGCTCCGTGCGCCGGCTCGTGGGAGGCGCGCGGGCCGAGCGGGATCCCCTCGAGATCATCGAGTTCGAATCGCCCGTAGCTCAGCGCCAGGCGGATGCCCGCAAATGGATCCTCACCCGCAAGCGGCGAGAGGTAGGCGATCAAAAAGCAGATCCATGTGGCCTGCTCGAGATCCTCACGGGAAACCCGACGGGCGTCGGCGTAGAGGTCGGGGGGCGCCTCGCCGAGGACGATCAGGCGTCCGCTTGAGAATCCGATCTCCTCTGCCAGGCGGCTCGCGTCGACGGAGGAGCGCAGGCCGGGCAGCAGCGCCGAGCGATAGCCGTCGTCGGCTGCGCGACCCTCGCGATGGATGCGCACGGCCTCGCCGCGCGGCTGCCGGCGCCGAGCGCCCGCGCGCGCCGCCGAGGCGCGCTCCGAGGAGCCGCCACGCGATGCTAGCCCGCCCGCAGACGCGCCCGGCAGCGTCTTGCTGCAGATCGGGCAGCGCTCTATGAAGCGGTTATGGCGACAGAAGGTCGGCACGCACCGATGGCCGAAAGCTCCGCGCGCGCCCGCTCGTTGCCCGCGCGCCGCTCCTTGGCGAGGGCGTAGAGGTAGTCGTCGAAGTCGACTCGGGCAGCTCGCGCGTGTAGGTGGCGACTCCGTTCTGCGGGGCTTGACTCACGAGCGCTGAGCGTAGCGCAGCTAGCCGGCGCCGATGCCCGGTCCAACGTGCCGCGGCGGACCCTCGGGGCCTTCATCGGCGTCGGCGTGGCCGGCGACTCCATCGTCTTGCGGCAGCCCAACCGGGGCCTCGCGGTCACCGTTGCGCCTGCTTGCCAGGTAGCGATCGACCATCCGCGCGCACTGCCGCCCCTCGTTGATCGCCCACACGATCAGCGACTGCCCGCGGCGCGCGTCGCCGGCGGCGAACACCCCGTCCGCGGACGTCGTGTAAGGCCTCACGGACTTGACGTTGCCGCGCGCGTCCCGCTCGACACCGAGGGCGTCGAGCAGCTCCTGCTCGGGTCCGAGAAAGCCCATCGCGAGTAGCACGAGCTGCGCCGGCAGCTCTCGCTCGGTGCCCGCAACGGGCCCGAACGGCGGATCTGGCTCCGCGCGGGCGATGTGCAGGGCACCCACCCGCCCATTGGCGTCGCCTGAGAAGCGGGTGGTCACCACCGAGTAGTCCTGCTCGCCAAGGCCAACCTCCTTGGCCTCCTCCATCGCGTAGCTGAGGCGGTAGCGCAGCGGCCATTGAGGCCATGGCGTGCGGTCATCCGGGCGGCGCGGCGGCGGCTCGGGTAGTAGCTCGAGCTGGGTCACCGACCGCGCACCCTCGCGCAGCGTGTTGCCGACACAGTCCGCGCCCGTGTCGCCGCCGCCGATCACGACGACATCGAGGTCCTTTGCCGTGATCTCCTGCCCGATGGCCGGCTGAGGTACGGTCGGCTCGGGGCCAAGCTCCCGAGCCACCCAGCGGTTGCGCTGGTAGAGGTAGTCCATCGCGAAGTGCACTCCGTCCAGCTCCCGGCCCGGCACCGGCAGGTCGCGGGGTATGCGCGAGCCGGTCGCCAGCACCACCGCCTCGAATCCCCCCCGCAGCTCCTGCACGCTCACGTCGCGCCCCACCTCCACGCCGCAGCGCAGCTCGACGCCCTCGGCGATCAGCTGATCGGCGCGGCGCTGCACGATCGTCTTTTCGATCTTGAAGTCCGGCACCCCGAAGCGAACCAGCCCGCCGATCGCCTCATCGCGCTCGAACAGCGTCACGCGGTGACCGGCCCGCCGCAGTTGCTGCGCAGTGGCCATGCCTGCCGGTCCCGAGCCGACCACCGCCACTGCCTGGCCGGTCTCCGTTCGCGACGACGGCGGCTCGGGGACGACCCACCCCTCCTCCCAGGCGCGGTTGATGATCGCGTTCTCGATCTGCTTGATCGTGACGGCGTCGCCCTCGCGGATCTCCAGCACGCATGCCGCTTCGCATGGCGCAGGACAGAGCCGTCCGGTGAACTCGGGGAAGTTGTTCGTCGCATGCAGCTGCGCGATTGCATCGCGCCAGCGATCGCGGTAGACGAGGTCGTTCCAATCGGGGATCAGGTTGCCGAGCGGGCAACCGTTGTGACAGAACGGCACGCCGCAGTCCATGCAGCGGGCACCCTGCTCGCGGAGCTCCTGCACCGGCCGCGTGAGCAGGAACTCGCGGTAGTCGTGCGCGCGCTCGGTTGGATCCCGTTGTGGGATCCCGTGGCGCTCGATTTGAAGAAAGCCCCCTAGCTTGCCCATCAGGCGCCCGTCTCACCGACCGCGTCCAGCCGCCGGGAGGCCATCACGGCGCCATTGTCGGCTGCGTGCGCCGCGAGCGCCTCCTTCTCGGCCAGCTCGCGCAGCACGCGCTTGTAGTCGTGCGGCATCACCTTCACGAACGCACCGCGTGCCAGCAGCGCGTCCCACTCCGCGAGCACGCGCGCGGCGAGCAACGAGTCGGTGCGCTGCTGGTGCTCTTGCACCATTGCGCGCAGCTCGATCGCATCGGCGGAGTCGAGCTCATCGAAGCCGACCATGCCCATGTTGCACCGCTTGGCGAACATCCCGTCCTCGTCCAGCACGTAGGCCACGCCCCCGCTCATCCCGGCCGCGAAGTTGCGCCCGGTCGCGCCGAGCACGACGACGCGCCCGCCCGTCATGTACTCGCAGCCATGGTCGCCTACGCCCTCGACTACCGCCCAAGCACCGGAGTTGCGCACCGCGAATCGCTCGCCCGCCAGGCCGCGGAAGAACGCCCGGCCGGCTGTCGCGCCGTAGAGCACGGTGTTTCCGACGATCACGTTCTGCTCGGCGGCGAAGTGCTCGCCCATGCCCTTGCGCGGGCGCACCGCGAACACGCCGCCGGACAGGCCCTTGCCGGCATAGTCCTGCGCATCGCCCCACAGCGTGAACGTCACCCCAGGCGCAAGCCAGCCGGCGAAGCTCTGGCCGGCCGAGCCCTCGAAGTCGACGACGATCGAGTCCTCCGGCAGGCCGTCGGCGCCGTAGCGCTGGGCGATGTGGCTGGAGAGAATGCCGCCGACGCAACGGTTGCGATTGCGGATCGGCAGCCCCAGCTTGACACGACGATCACCATCGACGGGAGCGCCGTCCCCGGCGAGCGCGGGCTCCGATTGTTCCAGCAGCTGCCAGTCCAGCGCGTCCTCGAGCACGGCCGGCGGCGGCTGCACGCGCCGACGGGGCGTGCCCTCCGGCAGCTCCAGATGCTTGAGGATGTGCGACAGATCGACGCCGCGCGCCTTCCAGTGGTCGATCGCTCCCCTCGCCGACAGCAGGTCGACGCGCCCGATCGCCTCATCCAGCGAGCGCAGGCCGACCGAGGCGAGGATCTCCCGCGCCTCCTCGGCGACGAAGAAGAAGAAGTTGACGACGTGCTCGGGCGTGCCCTGGAAGCGCTCGCGCAGCTCCGGGTCCTGGGTCGCGATCCCCACCGGGCATGTGTTCAGGTGGCACGCGCGCATCATGATGCAGCCCGTTGCGATCAGCGGAGCCGTGGAGAAGCCCATCTCGTCCGCGCCCAGCATCGCCGCGATCACGACGTCGCGGCCCGTCTTCAGCTGGCCGTCGGTCTGCACGACGATGCGCGAGCGCAGATCATTGAGCAGCAGCGTTTGCTGCGTCTCGGCAAGGCCGATCTCCCAGGGCACGCCCGCCGCCTGAATCGAGGAAAGCGGCGACGCGCCGGTCCCGCCGTCGTGTCCGGAGATCAGCACGCGGTCGGCGTTCGCCTTCGAGACGCCGGCCGCCACCGTGCCGACTCCGACCTCGGACACCAGCTTGACCGACACCTGCGCTTTGGGGTTGGCGCAGCGCAGGTCGTAGATCAGCTGCTTGAGGTCCTCGATCGAATAGATGTCATGGTGTGGCGGGGGCGAGATCAGGCCGACGCCGGGCATCGTGTGACGGATCGAGCCGATGTAGGCGTCGACCTTGTGGCCCGGCAGCTGGCCGCCCTCGCCGGGCTTTGCGCCCTGGGCCATCTTGATCTGCAGCTCGTCGGCATTGACGAGGTAGTGGATCGTCACGCCGAAGCGGCCGGAGGCCACCTGCTTGATCGCCGAGCGTCGTCTGTCCCCGTTGGCATCCGGCTGGAAGCGCGCCGGGTCCTCGCCACCCTCGCCCGTGTTCGAGCGCCCACCGAGCCGATTCATCGCGATCGCGAGTGTCTCGTGGGCCTCGCGCGAGATCGAGCCGAGGCTCATCGCGCCGGTGCAGAAGCGCCTGACGATCTCGCTCGCGGGCTCCACCTCATCCAGCGGAACGTCCTCCAGGCCAGCCGTCCCGATCTGGAGGAGCCCCCGCAGGGTCGCCTTGCGTGCGGCATCTTCGTTGATCGTGCACGCGTACTCGCGGTACTTCTCGAACGCCGCGCTGTCGCGCACTGCCGCATGCGCGTCACGGTCTCCCCGCAGGGCGGCGCCGACGTCGCCGTTGGCCGCGCGCACCGCATGCTGGACAAGGGCGATCGTCTCGGGGTTCCACATGTGGTGCTCGCCGTCGCGCCGCCACGCGTACACGCCGCCGACGGGCAGCAGGTCACCGTGGGGGACCGGGTAGGCGCGGGCGTGGCGCTCGAGCGCCTCGGTCGCGAGCACCTCTACGCCGACCCCGCCGATGCGCGAGGCCGTGCCGGTGAAGTGCCGGTCGATCAGCTCCCGCTCCAGGCCGACCGCCTCGAAGATCTGCGCGCCGCAGTAGGACTGGATCGTGGAGATGCCCATCTTCGAGATCGTCTTCAATAGGGCTTTGCCGAGCGCTTTGACGACGTTCTGAGCCGCGTCCTCGAGCGCCTTGAGGACGTTCTGGGTTGCCTCCTTGGAGCCCGGTTCAACCTCGTGGCCGTCGGATGCGGGAAGGGTGAGCGCTCCCGTCACGACCATCTCATCGAGCGTCTCGAGCATCACGTAAGGGTTGATCGCGCTTGCGCCGTAGCCGATCAACGTGGCGAAATGATGCACCTCGCGCGGCTCGCCGGACTCGAGGATGATCCCGGCGCGCAGGCGGGTGCCCTCGCGGACGAGGTGGTGGTGAATGGCGGCTACAGCGAGCAGCGCGGGGATCGGCACGCGCCGCGGGCCGACCTGCCGGTCGGACAGGACGATGATGTTGACCTGCTCGGCGATCGCCTCCTGCGCTTCGCGGCAGATGCGCTCGATCGCTCGACTCATGCCGGCTACGCCCTCCCGCATGGGCCAGGTGATGTCGATGGTCCGCGCGGCGAACACCTCGTGCGAGACGTGCCGCAGGGTCTCGAGCTCTCGGTTGAGCAGGATCGGCTGGTCCAGGACGAGCTTGTGGGCGTGCTCGGGCGTCTCGTCGAACAGGTTGCGCTCGGTGCCGAGGCTCGTCGACAGGCTCATCACGATGTCCTCGCGGATCGAGTCGATCGGCGGGTTGGTGACCTGGGCGAACAGCTGCTTGAAGTAGGAGAACAGCGGCGGGGCCTGCTCGGAGAGCACCGCCAGCGCGAGGTCGTTGCCCATCGACCCGACGGGCTCCTGCGCCTCGCGGGCCATCGGCGTGAGCAGCACGCGCAGGTCCTCTTGGGAGTAGCCGAAGGCCCGCTGGCGGGTGCGCAGCGGCTGGTCTGAGAGCGTGACCTGGTCTGATGGCGGCAGCTCCGAGAACGGCACCGAGCTGCGCGAGAACCACTCGCCGTAGGGTCGGCGCGTCGAGACCTCGTGCTTGACCTCGCGGTCCTCCACGATGGCGCCCCGCTCGAGGTCGACGAGGAAGAGCTTTCCGGGCTGCAGGCGCCCCAAGCGCCGGACCTGCTCGGGCGGGATGTCCAGCAGGCCCGACTCCGATCCAAGCACGACGTGCCCGTCGGTGGTCTCCACCCAGCGGCCGGGGCGCAGCCCGTTGCGGTCGAGCGTCGCGCCGACCACCCGCCCATCGGTGAATGCGACCGATGCCGGGCCATCCCACGGCTCCATCAGGCAGGAGTGGAACGCGTAGAAGCCCTTGAGCTCCTCGGGCAGGTCGTCGCGACCGCGATAGGCCTCGGGGATCATCATCATCGCCGCGTGCGGCAGCGAGCGCCCCGCGAGCAGGAGCAGCTCGAGTACGTTGTCGAACGTCGCCGAGTCGGAGTTGCCGGCGCTGACGACCGGGAGGATCTTCTGGAGGTCCTCGCCGAACAGCTCTGAGCGCAGCTCGCTCTCGCGCGCCCGCATCCAGTTGACGTTGCCCATCACCGTGTTGATCTCGCCGTTGTGGCAGATCACGCGGTAGGGGTGGGCGAGCTCCCAGCTGGGGAACGTGTTGGTGGAGAAGCGCGAGTGCACGAGCGCAAGCGCGCTCTTGGTGCGCTCGTCGCGCAGGTCCGGATAGAACGCGGCCAGCTGGTAGCTGATCAGCATGCCCTTGTAGTTGAGCGTGCGCGAGGAGCTCGAAGCGACATACAGACCGGGCTCCTGCGCGGTCAGCTCGCAGACGCGGCGGATCACGTAGAGCTTGCGCTCGAAGGAGTCCTGATCCTCCGCCTGCGCTCCTGCGGCCCCGACGAACAGCTGGCGGATCACGGGACGACAGGCACCCGCGACCTCACCCGTGTGCTCCTCGCTCACCGGCACCTCGCGCCAGCCGAGCACTCGCTGACCCTCGCCGCGGACGGTCTGCTCCAGCAGGCTCTCCAGCCGCCCGCGAGCGGCGGAGTCGGTCGGCAGGAAGCACATCAGGACCCCGTAGGCGCCGCGCGGCGGCAACTCGAAGTCGACGACCGACCGCAACAGCTCGTCGGGCATCTGCATCAGGATCCCGGCGCCGTCGCCGGTGCACGGGTCCGCTCCGGAGGCGCCGCGGTGCTCGAGGTTCTCGAGCGCCGTGATCGCCCGTACAATGACCTCGTGCGTCGGGCGGTTGTCCAGGCGCGCGACCATGCCCACGCCGCACGCGTCGTGCTCGAAGCGCGGGTCGTAGAGTCCGACGGCCCTTGGCGGCTGCTTGATTTGCGAAGTCATAGGAGTGCTCGGTTGGGGCGGTGCATCCCGCACGAGTGGCAGTACCCGGACGGGCACACCCACCGGGGTGCAGGCAGGCGGGCACCTGAGGCGGAACAAGAAAGCGTAGCAGCGAAACGGCCCCGAAAACCAGCCGTGGAGGACTCAGTGACGCTCTGCGGGCGCCGGTCGGGCAGGCGCCTCGCGCAGTGTCTGCGCCTCGCTCCACGAGCACAGGCCAGCGCGCCCCGGACAGGTCTCACACAGGCCTCGGTACGGCTGCTCGGTGACCCTGAACCCCCGCGCGCGGGCCTCGCGAACGCGCGCCGCGAGACTCTGTTCGAGCTCGCCGCGATCGCCGGCCGCATAGCGGGCGCCGACCCAGCCGTGCTGGCGCTGCAGAAACCAATGCACGACCTCGACCCGCGCCGCTCCGTCGCGCAGTACCGCGAGCGCGTAGAGCAGTCGCTGCACGCCATACTCGCGCTCGACGAGCGTCGCGAGATCCTCGTCGGCGTCGACCCGGTCGGTCTTGTAGTCGAGCACCAGATGCCCGCCATCCGCCTCGCGAGCGAGCAGGTCGATCACGCCGGTCACCAGCGGCTCGCGGGGCCCCAGCGCGAACGCGAACGGATGCTCGCGGCGCACCTGCTTGGCCATCGCCACGCGCGCTGCCGGAGCCGGCGCGCCGGCCCTCGGCGTGGACGCCGCCGAGCCCGCGACCGCTCCGAGAAGCTCCGCGATCTCCTCGCGCTCGCCTCGACCCACGCGCATGCCGAGCTTGCGCGCGGCCGCCGCCACGTCCTCGGCCGACGGCGCGAGCGGCCGTGCGAAGTCGACCGACTCCAACAGCCTGTGAACGAGCGTGCCGCGCGCCCGCGCCTCGAGCCCCTCATGCGAGGACCTGGCTCGAGCCGAGGGGTGATTCTCCTCCAGCCCGAGGATCCGTTCGAGGTAGTAGCGGTATCCGCAGCGCTCGAGCTCGCTCAGCGTCGTGTAGCTGAGGGATCCGATCTGCTCGGGCGGCGCATCGTCAACCGGAGCCGAGTTGACGGCTGCGCCGCCGGCGAATGCCTCACCGGGACCGAGCGCCCCCGAGGCGGCGTCGGCAGGCGCAGCCGTCAATTGCATCCGCAGTTGTTCGCTTCCACTGTCGATAGCAATGGTATTTGCCTCGGGTATAGACGATGGCGGACGTTCGGCCCGAAACGGATCAACCCCCACCCCGCCCGACGCCCCCACCCCGCCCGACGCCCCTGCGCCGCCCAATGCCCCTGCGCCGCCCAATGCCCGTGCACCGCCCAATGCCCGTGCGCCGCCCAATGCCCGTGCGCCGCCCGACGCTCCCGCGCCGTCATCCGCGTGCGCATGCGGCGCGTTCAGCCGACAGCGCACGCTCGCCGTGCCGGCCGCTCCGACGGCGAGATCGAGCACCGTCTGGCCGCCACAGAGCAGATGCGACTGGGCGATCGCCGGCAGCTGCGGCGCGAGCGCCGGACCGAGCCAGGAGATCGTCGCTGCCCCCAGCCGCGGCTCGGGCCAGCGCTCGAAGTCGACGGCGCCGCTCAGCAGCAGCCGCTCGCGAGCGCGCGTCATCCCGACGTACAGGATCCGCTCCTCCTCCTCGGCCTGTGCCCGCTTGCGCTCCTCGCAGAGCTCGTGGAAGTCCAGCGCGGGAGTCGCCTCGGCGCCGTCGAGGCGCACGAGCCGCAGGCCCACGCGGTCGCCGTCGACGAGCAGGTCGGGCACGCCGAGGTTCTGAGCGCGGCCGAGATCGGCGATGCAGACGACGGGGAACTCCAATCCCTTGGCCGCATGGATACTCATCAGCCGGACCGCATCGGGCTCGACGCCGGCGACCGGCGCGTCGGGCTCCGGTCCGCTGCTCAGTTGCAGCTGGTGGGCCACGTGATCGAGAAACCCGCGCAGGTCACGTCCCTCGCTCGCCTCAAACCGGCGCGCGAGGCGGAGTAGCTTGTGGACGTTTGCCCACCTCCGCTGCGCCCAGTCGAGCCCGAGCACGTGCGCGCGGTAGCCGCTGTCCTCGAGCGCGCGCTCGATCAGCTGGGAAATCGTGCGCCGGGGCGCCGCTCGACGCTCCCGCTCGAAGCGCTCGCGGAAGGCCACGAGCGCGTCGCGGTCGCCTGCTTGCAGGCGGGAGTCGAGCTCCTCGGCGCCGGCCTGCACCGTCGCCCACACCTGCCCCTTCCCTCGCGCGCGATGGGCCCGGGCAAGCAGCACGAGCCCATCGCTCGAAAGGCCTACGAGCGGCGAGGCGAGCGTCGCGTAGAGGGCGAGCTCGTCCAAGGGATTTGCCAGCGCGCGCAGGTAGGCCAGCAGATCGCCGACCTGTTGCCGGCCCCAGAAGCCGCCGACCGCGGCGATCGTCTTCAGGCCGCAATCCTGCAGCGACCGCTCGTAGCAGTCGAGATCGCCCAGCGCGCGCAGCAGCACAGCCACGCCCCCGGGCTGTGCGAGGCCACGCTCAACCAGCTCGGCAACGCGCTCGGCGAGCATGCGTGCCTCGGCTTCGCGCCACGGGGGCACGAAGGCGCCGGTGGGCGGCGTCGCGATTCCCTCGGCCGGCTCCTCCCCCGCCTCCCAGCCGCGCCGGCTGCTCAGCAACAGCTCCACGATCGGCTCCTGCTCGCGGTCTCCACCGCGGCGCCCGCGCGGCTCTTGCCGACCGGCCACGAGCGGTGTGAATCCGTCCTGCAGACGGTCCTGGAACACCGCGTTCACCACGTCCAACAGCGGCGCTCGACTGCGGAAGTTGCCGGTTAGCTGCACGCACCGATCGCGCTCTGCGAGCTCCGCGCGACGCGCACGGAACAGCCCGACGTCCGCGTCACGGAAGCCGTAGATCGACTGCAGCTCATCCCCAACCGTGAACAGGTTCCCACGGTCCAGCGCTGCGAGAATCGCGAGCTGGCGCGGGTTGGTGTCCTGAAACTCGTCCACCATCAGCAGCTCAAAGCGCTCAGACCAAACCCCACGCACGCTCTCCTCGATCTCAAGCAGCTCACGCGTGCGCAGCTCGAGGTCATCGAAGTCGACCGCACCGCGCGCCCGCTTGAGCTCCTCGTAAGCGCCCCCGAAGCCGCCCACCAGCTGATCCAGCAGGGACACGGCCCGCGCGGCGGCGGCGTCGTCCGAGGCCCTCGCCCGCTCGGCGCTGGGACCATTGTGCAGGATCGGCGACGTGGCGCTCGAGGGTTCCGGCGAGGGCCCTCGCGGCGATGGCAGGTGCGGCCTGGCTTGGCCGCGACTGCGCAGCTCGGCGTAGACGCTGTGGACGATCGTGCAGACCCGATCCGCTCCATAGCCAGCCACCAGGTCGACCGCCTCGCCCGGCTCGCCCGCCTGGAAATCGGCCAGCGCGACCGCGAACGCTCGGTCGCGCATACGCCGGGACAGCCCCTCGTCGAGGATCATGAAGTCCGGATCAAGCCCTGCCAGGAGCGAGTGTGTGCGCAGCACGCGGGCGCAGAACCCGTGGAACGTGCTGACGAACGCCGCCTCCGTGTCACGCGCGGCCTCGCGCTCGCCGAGCGTCAGGAACCGCTCCCGCACGCGCTCGCGCAGCTCGCCGGCAGCGCGCTCGGTGAACGTGATCGCGAGGATGTTGCCGCAGGCGACACCGTCCTCGAGAACCGCCCGCACAAAGCGCTCGACAAGCACCGAGGTCTTCCCGCTGCCGGCGCCGGCGGAGACCAGCAACGGCTCGCTCCGGCGAGCGACCGCCTGCTCCTGCTCGTCGGTGAGCACTCTCTCCGGCGCGTCGTCCGCTCCCCGGAGCGACGGCGGCGCGCCCGTGAGCGACCCGTCCGGCTGCGTGTGCCGGGTCACCGTCGCTCGCAGCGGCAGATCGTCGGGTACAGGCAGCCGCCCTTGAACGCACAGGTCTCCGGCTGCGCGCGCAACTCGCCGCGCCCAGCCTCCTCAGCCGCCGTGCGCGCGGTGGCCATCGCTTCATCCAGCAGCGCGCGGACCTCTCCATGCTCGCGGGCGTCGCTGCCGACGACATCCAGCTCGACGCCGCCATCACCGTCGAGCACACCGCGCGCGCGCAGGTCGGCACCTGTGAGCGGCTGATAGAAGCCTCCCACCGCCCGCAGCCCGAGCAGCTGCTCGATCGCGCGCATGTACAACGCCACCTGTAGGTCCCTGCCCGCGATCCACTTTCCCGCCGGCGACGCGCTGCGGCCCTTGTAGTCGTATACGACGGCCGCACCAGCGCCGCCCACGTCGATGCGGTCGATCCGCCCGCGGAGCATCACGCCGCCGCCGAGGTCGAACGCCTCGAGGTCGCTGCCCTCGCCGCGGTCGTCGTCGTCGTTGATCCCGAATCCCAGCTCCAGGTGCTCGGGCTCCAGTGGGCTGTCACGCTCCGCGGCATGGCGCAGGTAACGCTCCAGATCCGCCGCCAGACGGCGACGCAAGCCCGGCCTCCGCTCAGGCGCGCTCGAAAGCGGGAACTCCGCTTCGTGGTCGGCCAGAGCTCCTGCCAGCAGCTCGCACGCGAGCTGCTGGCTCCCCGGCGTCAGCCTCGCCGACCCCGTCTCACGACGCAGGCCTTCGAGCGTCTGCTTCAGCGCCGCGTGTGCGAGTCCGCCACGCGCGAGCGGCTCCGGATCGGGGTCGAGATCGTCGGCGCGCAACAGCCTCTCCACCAGCCAGCGCACCGGACAGCTCATCCACACTTCCAGCGAGGAGGCAGACCAGGTGTGCGCGCGCAGCTCGGCCAGCAGCTCCCGGTCGCGCAGCGGCGCGATCCGCTCTGCGGGCGCAGACCGATCGACGATCGGCAAGCGCGCCTGCGGTCCGGGCGAGCTGCCGTCGCTGTCGGCGGTCCAGCCCACTGCTCCAAGCGGGCGGCGGACACGATCGTCGCGCAGGCTCCGATCAAACAGGTCGCACACGTCATCCACGAACAGCGATGGCGTCGCCGAGCTGCCGTCATCGCACGCCGAGTGCCAGCTCAGCACGAGCAGCTCCTCCGGGCGCGAGGCCACCGCGTAGAGCAGGTAGCGCTCGGAGGCCAACGCATCCTCGTGCTCGCCCAGACGCAGGCCCGACACCTCCGCCAGGCGCCGGCGCTCCTCCTCGGCCAGGAACGGCTGCGGCCGCGCGGGCGCAGGAAACACGCCTTCCTGCAGCCTGCACACAAACAGCGCGCGCACCCTCCGCGCGCGCAGCGCCAGCGGGTCGAGCACCGCGACGGCGTCCAGCGACGGGCGCCCCCCGCCGAGCACCTCGACGCCCTCGAGGGCGCGCGCCAGCTCGACCGCGTCTCCCGGCGCGAGCTCGGGGGCCAGGCGAGCGAGCTCCGCGAGCTCGCTCAGCGCCCGTCGCCCCGACCCCAGCGCCTGTCCGTCCTCGAGCTCCTCGCTTGAAAGCACGCTCGCCGTCCGCCGCCGCGGTGCGGCGAATAGCCACTGCAGCTCGCGCGTGGCACGGTCGATCAACGCACGCGCCCCCCGCTCTTGCGCCTCGCGCAGATGGTCGATCGTCTCAAGGCGCCAGTTGCGCTGCTCCCACAGCGCCCGCACCCGCGCGGCGCCGCCAGCGCCCGCACGACGCGCTCTCGCCTCCAATTCGTCGACCAGCGCGCTGCGGTCCACCAAGCCGGGCGCCCGCAGCCAGCCGAGCAGGTCCTCCGCCGTGCCGGCCCCGGCGTAAGCGACATCGGCCCGCGCGAGCCCACTGTCCGCCCCCGCCACGGCGTCCCCTCCGCCCTCGCCGCGCGCGGGCACGCAGCGGAGCAAGCCGATCAAGGCTCTGCCGATTGCTGTGTCCGCGAATGGTCTGCGCCGCTGCAGCGCATGCGGGATCAACTCCCGCGAGAACACCTCTTCGATCAGCTCGGCGGTGCCGGCAGAGCTGCGCACGACGACCGCTATCTCGCCCGCCGTCATGCCCTGCGCGAGCAGGTCCCGGATCTGACGGGCCACGAGCTCGAGCTCGGCGCGCTCCCCACCGCCCTCCAAAAGCCGCACCGCTCCCGCGGGATCCACCCGAGGAGCGTCGGCCTCGAACAGCGAGCGCTCCAGGTGGCTCAGCGCCCCGCGCGCGCGGGGAGCGTAATACTCGGCGCGCGCGGCCAGCCGCCGGTGCTCCGCCGCGAGCGGCTCGAGGGTCTGAAAGGTGCTCGCCCGCCCCGCGAACGCTGTGCGGCCGGGCTCGTAGGTCAACGACACGGTCACGCTCGCTCCAACGACGACGCCAAGAGTCTCGATCGCATCCAGCTGCAGTCGCGTGAGATCGTCGAACCCATAGAACAGGACCGGTCTTCGCCCCCACAGCCTCGGCTTGGCGCGCAGCGCGTCAAGCGCCCGAATCGCGCGCTCCTCCTCATCGACCCGCCCGATCCGCCTGAGCGCGTCGTCATAGCGCTTGAACAGCGCCCCGACCTCGCTGGCGACCGCCGGCGGCCCGTCGACCGCGGCCAGTCTGCCGAGCGCCGCGCTCAGTCGCGAGGGCGTCACCCGCCGGACCCTGAGTTCGGCAAGCAGCGCAGACAGTACGCGGACGAACCCGCCGCGAGATCCGTCTGGGCGTGCGGCGATCGCCGCGAGCAACCGGTCGCGCGCCAGCCCACCGAGCAGCGGCGCACCAACTCCGGCGCGGCGCACCAACTCCGCGATCAGCCCCTCAAAGCGCTCCACCTCCACACCCATCGCGGCGCCCTCACCGGCCAGCTCCCGCCGGTAGTAGTCCGCGTCCACGCGCGTCGGGACGACGAGCAGCGGCTCTTCCCCGTGCGCGACATGGCGGCGCACGGCCTCCATCACCAGCTGTGCCTTGCCCGCGTTGGCTGGCCCGGTTATGAGCGCGATCGGCATGACCAATCATCCTTGCGCACGCTGCTGACGCCGTCAGCCGGAGGCGTCCGGATGCGTTCGAGATGATCGCGGCGACGCCAACTGTGGTGACCGGTGCCACTACGGCTGGAGCGGGCCAGCGCGCGACTGGTCTCCCGAAAAAAATCGTCGGCTATGCCGCGCTGCGTTGCGAGATCCCGACGGGCGCGGCGCCATCCGCCTGCGCCTGTGTGAGCTCGCCGGTCGCCTCCGGCGGCTTGGCCCCCTCACGCGCCCACTCCTCGTCAAACTCCACCCGCCATTTCCCCTCATCGGTCTGGCTCAGGGCGAGGCGTGCGCGGAAGGTTCGTCCACTGCGCCCGCGAAAGCCCGTGACCGGCCGCGCGGTGTACCCAGTCTTGATCAGTTCGCGCGCGACCGCAACCGGCAGCTGCTTGCCCGCTTTGGACTTCCAGATCACAAAGCCGCAACCAGGGTCCTCGCGCGCCCAGCAGGAGTACCCCTTGCGGTTCTCCGCGATCTCGTGCCCGCACACCGGACACGGCCCCAGCTTCGCGCGCGGAATCCGGACGTCCTTGAGCGTCTCGTCGAGCTCCTTCACGGTCTCCTGCGCGAAGCCGGCGATGTCGCTCATGAAGTCCTTGCGCGAGTCCTCGCCGCGCTCGATCTTGCCGAGACGATGCTCCCAGCTTCCGGTCAGCCCCGGCGAGGTGAGGGCGTGCTCGTTGAGCAGCCGGATCACGTTCAGGCCCTTCTCCGTGGCCACCAGCGCCCGCGCGTCGCGCTCGACGTAGCCGACCTGGATCAGCCGCTCGATGATCGCCGCCCGCGTCGCCGGGGTGCCGATCCCCGAGTCCTTCATCGCCTCGCGCAACTCGTCGTCGTCGACGAGCTTCCCCGCCGTCTCCATCGCGCCCAGCAGCGACGCGTCGCTGTAACGCCGCGGCGGTTTGGTTTCCTTGCGCTCGCTGGCAATCTCCTTCAGCTCGACCTGCTCGCCGTGGTCCAGGCGCGGCAGCTGCTGGTCGGCACCCTCGTCCTCCTCACCCTTGGGCCGCACCTCCGTGGCCACCTCGTCATACACGCCGCGCCAGCCGGGCGTGAGCAGGAGCCGACCGCGCGTGCGGAACACGTGCCCGCCGCCGTCCTCCTTGCCGTCCGCCGGCGCCGGCACCGTCGTCTCCACGCGCGTGTTCTCGAACACCGCCTCGGGGTGGAACACGGCGAGAAAGCGCCGCGCGACCATGTCGTAGATCCGTTTGTCGTCCGCGCCCATCTTCTCGAGCAGGTGCTCCGAGCGCGTCGGGATGATCGCGTGGTGGTCGGTGACCTTGGCGTCGTTCACGACCCGCGCCAGCGGCAGCAAATCCAGCCCGGTCACGTACTCAGCCGCCTTGCCGTACTCCGGCCGGGCGCCGACCAGCTCGGCGATTGGCTTGATCTCCGCGACCATGTCGCTCGTTAGGTAGCGCGAGTTCGTGCGCGGATACGTGAGCGCCTTGTGCTCCTCGTAGCAGCGCTGCGCCGCCCCGAGCGTGCGCTTGGCGGAGAACCCGTAGCGGTTGTTCGCCTCCCGCTGCAGCGTCGTCAGGTCGTACAGCATCGGCGCTTTCTCGCGCTGCTCTTTCTTCTCCAGCTTGGTGATCGTGCCCTGCTCGCCCTCGCACGCGCGCACGATCTGGAGCGCCTGCTCCTCGGTCGCGATCCGCGGCTTGGATCCCGCGTGGAAACGCCCTTCGTAGGCGCGCTCGGCGTGGGCGACGAACTTCGCGTCGACGAGCCAATAGGGCTCGGGCTTGAACGCCTTGATCTCCTCCTCGCGGCGCGCGATGATCGCGAGCGTCGGCGTCTGCACGCGACCGAGCGACACGGCGCCGTCGAACGAGCTACGCAGGCGGATCGTCGCCGCGCGGGTGGCGTTCATGCCCACGATCCAATCGGCCTCCGAGCGCGACCGCGCCGCCTGCTCCAGCCGCTCGAACTCCTCCGCGGGGCGCAACGCCGAGAACGCCTCCTTCATCGCCGCGCTCGTCATCGAGTTCAGCCACAGCCGTCGCACCGGCTTTTTTGCTTTCGCCTTCTCGTACAGGTACGCGAAGATCAGCTCACCCTCGCGGCCGGCGTCACACGCGTTTACCACCTCATCGATGTCGTCGCGCGCGAGCTGCTTGGTGACGACGCTCATCTGCTTGCGCGAGCGCTCGTCGCGCACCACCAGCTTGAAGCGCTCGGGCACGATCGGCAGGTCGTCCATGCGCCAGCGCTTGAACTTGGGGTCGTACTCATCCGGTTCTGCAAGCTGAACGAGGTGGCCCACCGCCCACGTGATCACATACTCGGGGCCCTCCAGCCAGCCCTCGTTCTTCTTGAACGGACCCTTCAGCACGCGCGCCAGGTCCTGCCCGACGGACGGCTTCTCGGCGATCACGAGGGTCTTTGACATGGCGTGAGCGTAGCGGCACTAGACGCCGTGAAGCTCCGCGAGCAGCTTCTGGGGCGTTATCACCCGCACACCTAGCCCCCGATCGGCGCTCGCGGATTGGCGCCCCAGAAGACCTGCGAGCCGAACATCCCGATCAGGTTCACGAATATCAGGTTCAGCACCATCGACTTGGCCGTGGCCCTGCCCACGCCGACGGGCCCGCCGCTCGCGTTGTAGCCGTAGTAGCACGCCACGAGCACGATCGCCGTTGCCATCGTCATCCCCTTGATCACGCTAAATAGGAAGTCGGGCGGGTTTTGGAACTGCCAGAAGATCAACAGGTACCCGCCCGCAGAGACGTACCCGATCTGCTGCACTACCGCGAGGTAGGAGCCGAGGTAGGCCACGCCGATCGCGCCGATGTACATGAACGGCAGCACGATCCAGGCGGCGAGCAGGCGTGTGGCGCAGAGGAAGGTCATCGAGTCGACCCCCATCACCTCGAGCGCGTCGATCTCCTCGGAGATTCGCATCGCGCCGAGCTCGGCCACGATGCCCGTGCCGACCTTCGCGGCCATCATGTAGCCGAACACGTACGGGACGGCCTCGCGCAGGTCGCACCACGCGGCGAACACGCCCGCATACGCCGGAGCGCCCGTAGACTCGGTGAAGTAGGCGCCCCCGATGCCGCACGTGCCCAAGCCGGTGATGAACACCAGCGCCCAGATGACGCCGGTCGAGCCGACGATCAGGATTCCGGACTGGCGCAGCGACTCACCAAAGAAGCGCATCACGCGCAGGTCCCAGACGTCGCGAACGATGTTGCCGGTGAAGCGGGCGATCTCGCCGGTGACCACGAGCCATTCGCGCGGCATCGCGAGCAGCTCGCTCACTTGATCACCAGGATGTTGGGGTGGGTAGCCAGGAGGGTCTGCGTGAACGCGTAGTTGAACGCGCCGATCCCCAGGAACGAGATCACGACCGCCTCGTTGACCGCGCGCCCGACGCCCTCGGCGCCGCCGGAGGCGGCCATGCCCTTGTAACAGCAGACGATCGCGATGATCGCCCCGAAGACGGTCGTCTTCAGCACCGACCCCCATAGGTCGGTGACAGAGGAGTTGGCGAACAAGGTGTTCCAGAACGGCCCGAGCGCCTGGCCGCTGACGATCTCGGCGAGCAGGCCGCCGAAGATGCCGAACAGCAGCGCGTAGATGTCGAACAAGCCGGTCACGATCATCAGCGCGAGGAAGCGCGGCACGACGAGGTTCTTTACCGGGTCCACGCCGAGCACCTGCAGCGCGTCGAGCTCCTCGCGAACCTTGCGCGCACCGAGGTCCGCGGTGATCGCCGTGCCGGCCACCCCGGCCACCACGATCGAGGTGATGAGGGGACCGATTTCGCGGATCGCGGCGAGCACGAAGAAGCCGCCGAGACGGTCGAGCGCCCCGAACACGGTCAGGAAGTTCGCAGCCTGCAAGCCCGGTGCCCCGTAGCTGATCGCCACGGTGGAGATCAGCAGCGGAAACCAGACCAGCCGTAGCGTGAAGAGGAACTGGGAGACGAGCTCCCCGCCATACGGATAGGGGGGCAGCAGGGCGGAGGAGATCGTCCGGCCAGTGAGGATCATCATGTCCCCGAATTCCTCGAGTACGTGCCTGGCGGGGAGGAACGCGCGCTCGGCGAGCGCGCGCCCGCTCGCAGCAAGCGACGTTGAATGAACCCCGGGCGTCGCCTGCGCGCGTGCTCCCTCCGTCGCCATTGCGCCAGTGTACTAGTTCACCAGCACATTAGCCATATGGCCCCGTCAGCCGCTAACGTGAGGGCATGACACACCCACCCGAGGCGATCGGCTCGGACGGCTTTGACGTCTCGATCGACCGCGATGCAGAGGTCCCGATCGGCGTGCAGCTCGCATGGGCCCTGCGCACCCGCATCCACGACGGGAGGTTCAGGCCAGGACAAAGGCTTCCCGGGCTGCGCGAGGTCGCCGAGGCGACGGGCGTCAACGTGAACACCGTGCGCGCGGTCTACCAGCGGTTGGATCAGGAGGGCCTGATCGACAGCCAGCAGGGCAGCGGCACGTTCGTCGCCCCCACCACGCGCAGGCCTTCGGACGTCGCGAGCATCGCCGCCCACGCCGCGCACGAGGCGCACGAAACGGGCGTCGACCCGCGCGAGGTCGCAGCCGCGCTCTACGTATCAGACGAGTCCACGGCCGTCGCGACCGACCAGGCTGCCGCCCGGCGGCGCATGCTGCGCACTCAGATCGCCGTGCTCGAGCGCGCGATCGGCGAGCTCGAAGCCGAGCACGCCGGCACGCTGCCAGCCCCCACCGCGCACCGCCGCGGTCCCGGCCCGATGCTGCTCGGTATCGGCGCGCTGGAGCAGGTGCGCACCCAGCTCGTTCGCCGCCTGGCCACCGTTCAGGGCGCGATTGACGGACACGTCGAGGCGTCCGAAGTCGACGGCGCGAGCGAGCCCGAGGCGGCGAAGCGCGCAGGCGCCGTGACCCGCGCGAGTCGGGAAAAGCAAGACACACCCAAGACGACCAAGCGAAGCACCCGGCCGCGGAGCGCTGCGCGCCCGGCCCCGGCCGGGACCTGAGTCGACCGGCTTGCCTGAGCACCGATCGAAGCACACGTACCGTGCCGAGACGAATAGTAGGCCGAGGACGTGCGCAGCCCTGCCAACCGCTTGAACGTGACGTTGGATGCCGAGCACGCCGCCCGCCTTGCGAGGCTGGCGGAGCGCACGCACGTCCAAGAGAGAACACTGGCGAGATCGCTGGTCGTCGTCGACTCGCCTCCAAGCCCGCCGCTCAGCCCGCTGCGCAGCCCTGCGTGCTCACCTGCCCGCCCGCGCTCGCGCGCGCCTTCGCTTCGGCAAGGACGGTGGCGACCGTCGCATTCGCCACACCGTAGCCGCCGTGCGGCCCGCTGCTGACGGTGCCCGCGAACACGGTCGTCAAGACGTTGCCTTCGCTGTCCACCAGCGGACCGCCGGAGTTGCCAGGACGCACCAGGCCGCGCAGCGGCGTGAGCAGCCGCGAAACCGGTCCGCGGCCGTAGGCGTCGTCGGTGAGAACGGTCTGCGTGCGACCGATCCGTCCCGGTTGCACGTCGAACGGTCCGTTCTCGGGGTAGCCGAGGATCGCACCGGCGGTGCCAGAGCCAGGTTCGGAGACGAGGCTGAGGGTCGGCTCGGAAAGGTCGGGGACGCGCAGCAGGGCGATGTCGTTCCTCGGATCGAATGCAATCGCGCGCGCCGGCAG
>Ga0182024_10003897_pt1 | contig 34931 bp, 30 predicted proteins | sample P32metaG_FD_120480 | JGI IMG/M metagenome (GOLD analysis project Ga0182024, IMG submission 120480) | Permafrost microbial communities from Stordalen Mire, Sweden - P3-2 metaG (Illumina Assembly) | ecosystem: Environmental > Terrestrial > Soil > Wetlands > Permafrost | place: Sweden: Stordalen...
CAAAAGAGTCAGAGGCAGGGTAATTTCGAGGGAGAGTTTTCCTCGGGGGCTAAATACTTGCTTCCTATCGTGGAAAGAGGCCAAAAGCCCGGGCCTGAAGGCCCCCATAAATTCGCACTCTTTCCGGGGACTAAAGCCCCCGGCTCCCTCCGGAAACAGCGATCTACGACTGCATTAGTGCGGGGTCCTAACGGAAATAGTGAATGACTGAGCTGCCTTGAAATGGGGCGGCTGAGAATGTCAGTGCGAAGATGAGCAGGGCTATGATTCCCAGCACAACGCGTTTTGTGTCGAGGCCCGGCTCCTCTGGCACGCGCGGGTGGCGCATGGCGGGGATGAGGAGCAGGAGCCCCCAGAGAATCCAACCGAGCCAGCAGAAGATGCCGAGGGTAAGGAGCACTGCGGGAATCGCGTAGCGAAGCTTCCTGTGGGCTTTGGGCCAGAGGGCGTAGAGGATGTGTCCGCCATCGAGCTGGCCGCCGGGGATGAGGTTGAGGGCGGTGATGAAGAGGCCGATCCAGCCGGCGATCAGCATGGGATGGCGGGTAGCTGATTCGAAGGAAGGCAGGCCCGGGTGGAGGGTTTGCAGGATTGACTGGGCCAGTTTGAGGGAGAGCGGCTGGCCGAACTCGATCAGAGATGGAGCCCGGTCGGCGGGCGCGCTGGTGGAGAGAAGCAGGCCGATGACTACTACGACCAGCGACGCGATGTAGCCGGCAACGGGTCCGTAGACGCCTACGTCCATGAGGGCGTTGCGGCTGTGGATGCGGCTGCGGATCTGGATGACGGCGCCGGCGGTGCCGCTGAGCGTGGGCGCGGGCAAGACGAGGGGCAGGGTGCTGCGAATTCCGTGGAAGCGGCAGGCGATGTAGTGGCCGAATTCGTGGATGAGCAGGATGCTCAACAGGGACAGGCTGAAGGGCCATCCGAAGAGAAACCGGCTGGGCCTGGCGAGCAGCCAGGGCCACGGCCAGAGGTCGCTTTCCGTGGTGACGGAGGGAAGACCGTCGTGAAAATTCTGCATGAAGCGTGCGCCTATGGCGGTCATGGTGACCGTGCTGACGGCGAGCAGGAGCAGAGGGAGGCCGTATTCACGCCAGCGGGAGATGGGGCGAGAGGCGCGGAACGAATGCTGGGGAGCGGACGTTGCGGCTGAAGAGAGAGACGGGCCGGGTGATGCGAGCGATTCGGCGGGAGCTTGCGGATTTGGGGGAGCGGCTCCCGGTTTGGCCATCAATCGCATTGCGTCGTCGGGCTCATATGTTGCGATTCCATGTCTGTACCGGGGACAGAGTCACCCTGGAATTCGCGGGGAGCCCGCGGGCGAAAGCTTAACTGGAGGAGCCGGTATCCAGAGCATGGAGCTCTTTGCCGGGTTTGAATCGAACGGCTTTGCCGGGGGCGATGCTCACCTCGGTGCCGGTGCGGGGGTTGCGACCGATGCCGGTCTTGCGGGGGCGAACGCTGAAGACGCCGAAGCCGCGCAGTTCGATGCGGTCACCCGCTGCCAGGGCCTGCTTGAGCCCCTCGAAGACAGTGTCGACAGCCGCCTCAGCTTTGGCACGCGGCAAGCCTGTCCGCTCGATGACGTGATGGACAATATCCTGCTTGATCAATGTCGTAGCCCCTTGGTCGTAGTGAATTCCGTGCCCGGCCGCCGGTAAATCATCGGCGACTCCGCAGCGGCCCGCTGGCCAGATGCTATTGTGAGTTGGCGCCGTTGTCAATCTTCGCGTACTCCAATACCATAAACAACTTAGGCACCATCGAACTGTACCGCAGGGCAGGCCGCAGGGTCCTTGTCCGCCGGGGAGGAACTTCGCAATATGTCGATTCAAAGTGATCGCTGGATTCGGGAGCAGGCACTCCAGCACGGAATGATTGAGCCGTTCAGCGAAAAGCAGGTGCGGGAGGGCGTGATTTCGTACGGCCTTTCGTCTTACGGCTATGATCTGCGCGTCTCCGACGAGTTCAAGATCTTTACCAATGTCAACTCGGCCATTATCGATCCCAAGTCGTTTGACGAACGATCGTTTGTGACGGTGCAGGCGGAGTCGGTGATTGTTCCGCCGAACTCCTTCGCGCTGGCGCGGTCGGTTGAGTATTTTCGGATTCCCCGGGATGTGATCAGCATCTGCGTGGGTAAGTCGACTTATGCGCGCTGCGGGATCATCGTCAATGTGACGCCGTTTGAGCCGGAGTGGGAAGGATATGTGACGTTAGAAATCTCCAATACAACTCCACTGCCTGCGCGCGTCTATGCGAATGAGGGGCTGTGTCAGATTCTCTTCTTCCGCGGGACGGAGCCTTGTGAGATAAGTTATGCCGACCGCAAGGGTAAGTACCAGAAGCAGCAGGGAATTGTTTTGCCACGGCTGTGATCGTTCCCTCCGGGGTGGTTACTCAGGCAGGGTAACCAGTAAGGTTGTCGAATAAGTAAAGTGGGCGAGGTGTCAACTAAGTTGAGGGACATCGGAACCGGCGAGGTATCGAGTCAGTAAAGCAGAGAGGTATCCGACCAGGTGTTTGGCAAGGCATCCGGCAAGTTAATCGGCAAGTGCTTTTTCCTGCGACGCAAGGCACTTGCCGTTTCTATTTCGTAACGTTACAATTCCTCCAAAATAGCTTCAGTTGTGTTGAACCCACGTGAGCCTTAAGGTAAGACTCGTGGGCGTGTTCGCCTTCTCTCCGGGGGGATGGAAGCGGACGTTGTGCGCAAGACCAGTACACCAAGTCTCGAGTATTTTTCCAAGCAATGCGGACGTATATGCGGTGATGACTTCGCTTGCAGCGGGAGGTCTTGCGCTGCGAGTCTTTGCATGCACGCGGGGCGGGGGAAGTGGTTTTCAAGGTACGTCGAATCGGGGGGAGCAAGTGACATCTGTGGCGGGTCCAACTCAGGTCGGACTAATCTCTGCGCAAGACATTCGCATGGTAGGCCTGGCAAGCGTATTCGATAACCATTCAACGATTCTTATTACTACAGGGGAACTTGGGGAACTGCTTGCGGATGAGCAACTGCGCTATCTGCTGCTGGATTTGAGCACGCATGCCGACTGGCTGGAGACGCAGTTTATGGTGCGCCGGATACGCCCGGATATGCGGCAGATCGTTCTCGGTCCTTCGGGAGACGATGAGTTGATTTTGCGCTCTATTGCGGCGGGAGCGCGCGCTTATCTTGATTCGAACTCGGGGCCGTTCTCGATACGGCTGGCGGTGGAGAGCGTGATTCAGGGCTCGATATGGGCTCCGCGGCGGCTGCTCACAGTTCTGATCGACCGGCTGTTGAGTCAGCAGGGGAGTACGGTTGCGGTTGCATCGCCGGCGTTGAGTCCGCGTGAACGGCAGGTGCTCGATCTGATTATGACTGCCCGTTCGAACCGCGAGATTGCTATGGAACTGGGTATCGAAGAGCGAACGGTGAAGGCGTATGTAGCGAGCCTGTTGAGAAAAACGGGCTCCGAGAATCGTGTGTCTCTCTCGGTGCAGGCGACGCAGGAGTCGCTTCGGGAACAACGCTCGATGACTTACTAGGTCAAGTGAGGCGGGAGTCGCTGCTCATGCGCGCTTATTAACTGGCGTTCGGGAGAGCTTTGCCGTCGTTAAGATGGATAGCCGCATCGTGCGCAGTAAGTATCAGGCATTGCCTAACACGACTAAGTTGTCGTGTTAGGCCACTATGAATAAGCCTTAAGTTACTTGGGTAAGTTACTTAGATACATAGACCCTTAGTGATGTAGTACAGAAATCCTCATCTGCCGCATGATGATTGCATAACAACGCAGATCTGGGGAAAGGACTTCCCTGACAGCATTGCATAAGTGGTGCCAGAGAAGTCCTCTTTTTTAGGCATGTTGTGTTGGCGAGTGCTTCGGAAGTTTGTTGCATGGAGCGCCTTCACCCTCACGATTTGCGTTCGGGCTGTTGCCTGACCTGTCGATATTCGACGGTGTTTAATTGGGTTCCCGCCGCGGCTGCTTCCAACCTTTTCCTCCAATTGAGCGTCATAGTTGACAGGTGGGCCTGAGTTGCAGGCTTTTGTGCGGCGGCTCCATCATTTCCCATGCCTGCAAATGAAATGTTTGTCTGACAACGGAGTGAATTTGAACTCCAACCGATCGAGGAGCTAAATAATGAAAAAATTTGTCTCTCCAGTTCTCGCCCTGTGCCTGGGTCTTATTATCCCAGGTTCCGCATTCGCCGCATCATCTCGCGATGACCTGCAGGATCGTCTGGACTCAGCCAAGCTGGTTCTGGAGCAGATTTTGAACACTCCCGACAACACGATTCCGCTGAACATTCTGCAGCAGGCGACCTGTGTGGGCGTCATTCCGAGCCTGAAGAAGGGCGCCTTCATCGTCGGAGCGGAGTATGGACAGGGCGTTGTGAGCTGCCGTACGGGCCATGGATGGAGCGCTCCGGTGTTCATCCGCCTGGCTGGCGGTTCTTTTGGTTTTCAAATCGGCGGTCAGGCAACCGACCTGGTGCTGGTAGCGGTGAACGATCGCGGCTTCCAGGATCTGCTTAAGAGCAAGTTCAAGATTGGCGGCGACGCTGCTGCTTCGGCAGGGCCGGTTGGGCGCAATTCGCAGGCCGCTACTGACTGGAAGATGAACGCCGAGCTGCTAACCTATTCGCGCAGCAAGGGCTTGTTTGCCGGTATCGATCTGAACGGGGCCACGGTAAGCCAGAATTCGGAAGACACCGAGGTTTACTACGGTCAGGCGCATGGCTTCCAGTCTGTGCTGAGAGGTGATGTGCCGGTTCCGGCAGGCGCAGAGCCATTCGTTCGGACAGTTGCCAAGGCTTTTGTTGACGCCAAGGCGAATAAGTAAAACAGGGAATAGGGATTAGGGAATAGGGAACAGGCGTTTCGGGCTTTTGTGGCTTTTCGCTGCGATGGCCCGGAAGAGGCCTGTTCCCTATTTTTATTTGCCTGGGATTAGCTTGCTGATTGCTGGCGCTGCTTCGCTGGGGGCGCAGCTCTGGTGTGATCTCCAGTACCTGCCTGCTGGGCGGTTACACTTTGGAATGGATTGTCTGTTGCGCCAGAAATGAAGAAGTTATTGGAAGCTCTTGAATTTGCCGTGGTGTGGTGTGTTGCGCGGGTGCTGGGGTGGCTGCCCCGGCCGGTGGCGCGATGGCTGGGCGCGGGAGTGGGCCGGGGTGTCTTCGTGGTGGCCGACAGGTTGCGCAGAACTGGCATGCGCAATCTTGAAATGGCTATGCCGGAGGCGTCGCTGGAAGAGCGGGAGAGGATTCTGCGGCTCGTTTACCGCAATCTTGGGTGGCAGCTTGCGGAGTTTTGCAGGATGGAGCGGTACACGCCGGAGAATACCCAGAACCTGATCCGGTATGAGGGTTTGGAGAATTTTCTGGAGGCTGAGGCGCGCGGGAAGGGTGTGCTGATTCTGACTGGGCATCTTGGGGCGTGGGAGCTATCGAGTTTTTATCACTCGCTGATGGGGCATCCGATGGGTATGGTGATTCGGCGGCTGGATAACCGGCTGCTGGATGGGTTTGTGAACCGGATTCGGTGCCTGCACGGGAATAAGGTATTGCACAAGGACGATTTTGCGCGTGGACTGATTACCGCGATGCGGGCGGGTGAGACGGTCGGGATATTGATGGATACGAATATGACTCCGCCGGCTGGGGTGTTTGTCGAATTTTTTGGGCGGGCGGCTTGCACGGCTTCGGGGCTGGCGCGGGTGGCGTTGAAGACGGGGGCGGCGGTGGTGCCGGGATTTCTGGTGTGGGAAGCTGCTGAGTCGCGGTATGTGCTGCATTTTGGGAAGCAGATTTCGTTGCCGGATACGGGGGATGCGGAGGCTGATATCGTTTCGCTGACGCAGCTGTGCACGAGTGTGATTGAGAGCTGGGTGCGGCGGTATCCGGATCAGTGGTTGTGGATTCATCGGAGATGGAAGACGCGGCCGGATGGGACGAGGGAATGAAGGGACTAGGGAATAGGGACCAGGGAACAGGGAATAGTGCGGAGTGTGAAGTGTGACGGTTGGGGAATTGATCGAGCGGCTTGGTGGCGAACTGATTGCTGGCGATCCAGCGACGGTGGTAGCTGGGGTAGACGAGCCGGGGCGGGCGAACGAGCTCGATCTGGTGTTTGGGGATAGCCCCAGTGCGGCGGAGGATGCGCTGCATTGCGGCGCGACGGCTGCTGTGGTGCCTGCCGGATGCAAGCCATCCGAAGATGGGCGGATGGCTGTGATTGTGGATCGAAATCCGCGTCTTTGGTTTGCAAAAGCGGCCAAGCTACTTGAATTGCAAGTCCCAGGTTCTGGTGTTCATTCGTCGGCTGTGATTGACTCGCACGTGCAGTTGGGCGAGGGGGTTTCCATTGGGCCGGGGGCGGTAGTGGGCTTGGCGGCGGGGATTGGTGCGTTCACCCGGATTGAGGCGGGGGTTGTGGTTGGAGACCATGTTCAGATTGGGACGCATTGCAGGATTCATCCGCGGGCGGTGATTTACCCGGGCACTGAGATTGGGAATCGGGTGGTGGTTCATGCTGGGGTGGTGCTTGGGGCGGATGGGTTTGGGTATGTGCGGGATAAGGAGACCGGGGCTTATACGCAGTTTCCGCAGCAGGGCGAGTTGGTGATTGAGGACGACGTCGAGATTGGGGCGAACACTACGATCGATCGCGGGGCGCTGAGTGAGACACGGATTCGGCGCGGGACGAAGATCGATAATCTCGTGCATATTGGGCATAACTGCGATATTGGCGAGGATGTGGTGATTGCGGCGCTGACGGGGATTTCGGGGTCTTCGACGGTGGGTAAGGGCGCGGTGATTGCCGGGCAAGTGGGGATTGGGGATCATGCGCATGTGGGGCCGGGGGTGATTCTTGGCGGGCAGGCTGGGGTGCTGAGCGGGAAGACGGTGGAGACTACGGGGACGGTGCTGTGGGGGACTCCGGCGAAACCGCTTAGGGAGTATCTGCGGGAGCTGGCTACGCTTGCACGATTGGCTCGGCGGAAGAAGGACTAGACTTCTCATCCTTGAGATTGTTATTCCCATCCTTGTCGCGATGAGGCTGCGACAAGGATGGGGCACCCGGATTTGTTTCCCGGTCTCGTCTACCGTCTTGTCTCCTCTTGTCGTCTCCCCTTGTTGCGGTTGGGTAGGAGTGCTTGTGGCTGTGCTGGTGATAGCGGGGAGTGGGCGCGGGGCGGGGAAGACTGCTGTGGGGTGCGCGCTGATTGCTGCTATGCCTGAGTTGCGATGGGTGGCGGTGAAGGTTACTCCGCATGCGCATGATCTGGCGGATGGCCTGTTGGAGGAGACGGATCGGAATTCGGAGAAAGACTCGGCGCGTTATCTGGCGGCTGGGGCTGGACATGCATTCCTGATCGTGCGAGAGATGGATGGTGGGCTGCTGGAGTGGATTCGGCAGGCACGGAAGCAGGAACCAGCGGGCGGGGCAATGCTTGTTGAGTCTAATGCTGTGGCTCCCTGGGAAGTGGCATTGAGCGGAGAGCCGGCAATCAGCCTGGTGGTATTGGCGGGACCGAAGGCGGAGTGGAAGCCATCGGTTTGGAACAGGATCGCGAGCGCCGAGGCGTTGGTGCTGACGGGTGGATTGAGTCTGGAAAGTCTACAGCCGGAATTTGCCGACAGGCTTTGCTTCGAGTTGCCTGATGGTTCGTGGCTCACGCCCGAGCTCTGTGAGTTCGTTCGGGGAGAATTGCTGGATTGAGCCGCTTTCTGTCAGGCAATCGGCATGCGGTAGACGACAAAGCCTGATTTCTCGGCGACCTGATCGTAGAGTTTGATGGCGGTCGAGTTGGTTTCGTGGGTCAGCCAGTAGACGCGGGCTGATCCGGCTTGCTTTGCCTGTTCGTAGACGGCTTGGATCAGCTTTCTGCCGATGCCTTTGCCGCGGGTCGATTCCATGGTGAAGAGGTCTTGCAGATAGCAGGTGGGGGCTATCGAAATCGTGGTGCGGTGGAAGAGATAGTGGACGAGGCCGATGAGTTGTCCTTCGTGTTCGGCGACGATGGCGTGCATGGGTTCGTAGGCGTCGAAGAAGCGGGACCAGGTCATTTGGGTGATTTCGTCGGGCAGGGCGGTGGGACCGGAGCGTCCGTAGAACTTGTTGTAGCCCTGCCATAGAAGGAGCCACTGAGTGTAGTCTTCACGGGTTACTGGGCGGATGGTGGGTTCGAGAGACATTTGAGCTCCTGTTGCGGGTTTCCCATTCCGAGGATATCGGAGTTTGCGTGCCTGAGACTTTCGCCGCAAAGCCCTTGTCTCTACAGTAGGCTTGATTCTTATGTGCGAGATGTCGATTCGTTGGGCTAGATTGCGCGCGTCTCTGGAGATGGTGTCTTTGTTGGCGTGCCTGATTTACGCAGCTGCGGTGTGGGCTCAGACCGGTCCTCCTGAAGGAACTTCGCAGAACTTTACGAAGGACAAACAAGGGCAAATACAGAAGCAGATCCTTCGCTGCGCTCAGGATGACAACATATTCGCAGGATGACAGGGTGTACTTTCAGCACAATAGTGTGCTTTTGATTTGAGGCGTTCTTATTCGTGCTGCGCACGAAACAAGACGCACCTTAGCCACAAAGACGGATGCGTGGCGAAGGTGAGACGCAAGCAGCTCGGAGCTTTAGCAGCGAAGGATTTTTTCGCTGAGGATGCCTTTGGTGGCGTTGCGGGTATCTATTACTAACTTGGATTGGTCGACTATTTGTTGATAGTTATAGGTGGAGTGGTCGGTGACTATAACTACTGCGTCGTAGCTGCCTAAGTTATCCAGTGGGGTGTTGGTCATGTTTAGGGCGTAGTGGCGGCCGTGGCCTACCGTGGGGAAGTAGGGGTCGTTGTAGGCTACTTTTGCGCCTTTGTTGCGGAGGAGTTCGAGGATAGTTAGCGAGGGGGATTCGCGGAGGTCGTCGATGTCGCGTTTGTAGGCTAATCCCAGGACGAGGATTTTTGAGCCTTTAATGGATTTGGCGTGTTCGTTGAGGCCGGCTGCTATCTGGTCGATGACGAAGTAGGGCATGGCGGTGTTGACTTCGCCGGCGAGTTCGATGAAGCGGGTGTGGAAGTCGTACTTCTTTGCTTTCCACGAGAGATAGAAGGGGTCGATGGGGATGCAGTGGCCGCCGAGGCCGGGGCCGGGGTAGAAGGCCTGGAAGCCGAAGGGCTTGGTTTTGGCGGCGTCGATGACTTCGTGGATGTCGATGCCCATCTTCATGCAGAGCTGCTTGAGCTCATTGACAAGGGCGATGTTGACGCAGCGATAGATGTTTTCGAGCAGCTTGGTCATCTCGGCTACGGAAGGAGAACTGACGGGGATGACGCAGCGGAAGATGCTGCCATACATGGCGGCGGCTAGTTCTGAGGCGATGGGGCCGCAGCCGCCGACTACTTTGGGGATGTCGTGACGGGCGACGGTGTCGTTGCCGGGATCTTCGCGCTCGGGGCTGAAGGCTACATGGATACCTTGTTCGTCAACGGTGCGGGCTACTTTGAGGCTGAGCTTGTTGCCGGATTCCAGGCGAGGGACTACCAGCTCTTCGGTGGTGCCGGGGTAGGTGGTGCTTTCGAGGACGATGAGCTGGCCCTCGTGGATGTGGGGCGCGATGGACTCAACGGTGCCGGTGACGTAGCTGAGGTCGGGCTCGTGATACTCGTTGAGTGGTGTGGGGACGCAGATGATGACTGCGTCCATCTCGGCGACGTCGGCGTAGTTGGAGGTGGCGCAGAAGCCTTTGGTTTGCGCGTGCTGGATGGACTCGGGCAGGATGCGGACTATGTAGGAGCCGCCGCTGTTGAGCTTTTGGACCTTGGCTGCCTCGATGTCGAAGCCGGTGACGCGGAAGCCTTCTTCGCTGAAGAGCAGGGCCAGGGGAAGGCCGACGTATCCCATGCCGACGATGCCGATGCGGGCTTCGCGGGTGGCGAATTTTTGTTTTAGGGCTTCGAGGCGGGTGGGGGCTGCGGTGGTCATGTCTCTTTGATTGTAATTGTGGGGGTTGGATCAGAGTTTTCGAGGTTCCGGGGCTGAAGTCCTTGTTTTTTCCGGGCTGACTTCAGAGGCCTCTGCTCCCTCCGGGGGCGAATCAGGCCCACATCTCAGAAGGCGAGATGTGGGGGGCCCGCATTTGCACCCGCGTTTGTGGAGCCGCGGCTACTTTTTCGAGGCTGATTTTGGGGACTTGGTTAGGTTTTCGGCGAGGAAAAGGCCGGCTTTGCCGCCGCTTACTATGTCGAGGTTGCCGTGGTGGTTGAGGTCGGCGGCTACTATCTGCATGCCGCCGCCCATGCGGCCTCCGTAGTCGATGATGTGGCGAATCCATTCGATGCCGCCATTGGTGGGGTTGCGGGCGTCGGCGGGGAGTTTGCGGTATTCGTACCAGTAGATGCCTATGGGTTCGCGCTCGCCGGGGTCGTTGCCGTTGTGGGCGAAGTAGCGCTTGCCGGTGATGAGGTCGGGCTGGCCGTCTCCGTTGATGTCGGCGAGGATGGCGGCGTGGACCTGGGACCAGGTGTTGTCGATGATGTGCTGGAACCATTGGCCGTCGGCTGTTTGTTCGTACCATGCTATGCCGTAGTCGTGGGCCATGGTGGTGAGCATGTCGGGGCGGCCGTCGCCGTTGATGTCCAGGAGATACATGCGGCCGAAGGCGATGTGTCCGGGTGTGCTGTGTGCGGTTTCGTCGTGGCTTGCGGGTGGGATGGGGTGCTGGTCCCAGTCGGTGGGGTGGAATTTCCAGTAGCCGGGGGCGCGCGGGTCGGCGGGGGCTTCGAGCCAGCCTTTGGGGGTGAGGATGTCGTTGCGGCCGTCGCCGTTGACGTCTCCGACGCCGATGCCGTGGCCGAAGCTGTGGTCGGCTACTACGTGTTTGGTCCACTTGCCTGATTGGAGTTCGTACCAGGCTAACGGGACGTCGGCGCGGTCGTATTCGGGAAGGATCTCATTGGCTTTGCCGTCATTGTTGAGGTCGACGAGAAAGGCGAACTCGGTTGGACCGGCGTCATCGATTACGGTCTCTTTCCAGGGGCTGCCGGATTTGCCGGGGTTCCTGAGCCAGATGATTTTGTGGGCGAAGTAGCTGCATTGGATGATGTCGGGCCAGCCGTCGTTGTCGACGTCGAGAATGAGGTCGCTGAAGTTATCGATGTACCCATTGGCGTAGTCGATGTCGCGGAGATGGTGTTTGGTCCAGAGGGGCGCTTCGTACCAACTGTCGCCGGAGATGATGTCTGGTTTGCCGTCGCGGTTGAGGTCGGCGATGGCGGCGGTTTCGTTGTAGCCGGGGTCGATCATCGTGACGCGGAAGGCGAGGTCGGCGGGGCGGGTGGCGGCGATGAATGCCGGAGCGGTGAGCAGGATGAGGGGGATGAGGATGCGCCGGCGCATTTGGGTCCTTGGAGAAGGGATGTTTGTGTACGCAGCGGATTTTAATCGAGTTGGCGCTGGTAGCGAATTTCGTCAACGGTGACGCCCCAAATCGAGTCTGTTTTGCGGTGGCCGTCGGGGGCCCAGTTGTCGATTCGATAGAAGCGTTCGGCGCGGGAGTTTCCTGCCATGACCCAGAGAACGGCTTGTCGAAATCCGAGGCTATGGAGGCGGTCGCGGGCGGCGGAGATGAGGGCGAGGCCGATGCGCTGGCCCCAGCGCTCGGGATCGACGTAGAGGGCGTACAACTCTCCATGATTTGGCAGGTCGGGTTCGCGGGAGGGGGCTGTGGTGGCGAAGCCGTGGATGACGCCTTCTTCGACGGCGACGATGGTCTGCGGCTTTGTCGTGTCGGTGGTGGCGAAGTCGTATCTTTGCGCTCGATCTTCGGGGCGGAGTTGATCGAGGTATTCATCGGGGAGAAGCGAGCGGTAGGCCGCCTGCCATGAACGGACGTGGACGCGGGCTACGGCCATTGCGTCCTGCGGTTGGGCTGGGCGGAGCAGCATGGCTCAGTATGGCATGACGGCTGGAGCTTCCTCCCACATCTGCGCGATGGAACTGCGCAGATGTGGGGCACCCTCGTTCCTTCTTATGCGACCTGGGCCACCCGCCTGAAAAGCAGATCCTTCACTATGTTCAGGATGACAAAACATATGATACGAACTTTCGAGACGAGACACTAGACCTGTGTAGTCGGCTGCTTCAGAATGATTCCGAACAGCCCTTTGTCGTTGAAGCGCCTTAGATCGGGGTGGAGCGGCTCGGCCTCGCAAATCATGGATTGATGACCGGAAAAGGTTTGAGTGAAGGAGTGGAAGCCCCAATTAGCGTCGACGTCATCCACGACGAGTGCGCCGTTTGGTCTTAAGGCTGCCCAGGCTCGATCCAGCTCGAAACGTACGTTGCGTTCACTGTGCAGGCTGTCGTGAATGAAAAGATCGATCTGTCCAAGGCGAGAAAGCAACTCGGGAAGGCGCCGCCTGCTTGAACCGTTGATGTATGACCATCGATCTGCATGGCCGTCGCCGACTGCCGCGCCGACCTGTTTGCGCCAAGCCCTCTCCAGGGGCGGAAGGTCAATACTCCAGAGATGACCGTCTCCGTTCCTCGCAAGCGCCTCTAAGATACAGCGCGAGGTGACGCCATGGGCGACGCCAGTCTCGACAACCTTTTTAGGCCTCAGGTGACGAGTCAGACACCATATCGCCCTCACGAACCCAGCATCGCCATCATTCCAGGACTGAAAGCTCTCCGGACCGGCCCGAATCCCTTTCGCTTCCAGTTCTCTTATTACTTCGGGCCATAAGTCCCAGAACTCCGAGGTAACCGTGCACGGCCATGGGACGCCTAGAGAGTCATGAAGCCGCTGTTCCCAATTGTCATCGGACTCGTAATGGCACTGAGGTCCGCGCTGCTCGCGCTGAGCCACATGGATATCCTGAATCGTCGTCCAGACCTGAAGTGGATCGGCCGCTAAATCCGCCACAGCAATTACGGGATGCTTTAGTACATAACGTAAAGGTATCCCCAGCATCAGGCACGCTCCATCCGCGGTGCGAATGGCACCACCAGGACAATCGAGAGTTTATACCACCTATATTGCTATCCCAGTAAGGTGATCGTCAATTCGGTTTCATGCGCGCTACCGAAAGGACGCGGTGATCCCGTGAATTACAAAGCCGGACCCGACCGTGGAGCTCAGAAAGTAGGAATGGACGATTTTCGAAACAAAACAAGGGCTGCTGCTCATTCGGACGAGAGGTTAGTAGTCGATGCCTTTCCAGTAGTCGGGGGCGTTTACGTATTCGAATTTGTCGGGGTGGGATTTGACTATCGCGTCGGCGTCTTCGTTCCAGAAGGTGCCGTGGTATTGGTTGTCGGTGGTGGAGATGACGCTGTAGCCGAGCTGGTAGTTTTCGAACTCCTGGCTGCGCTTGTCGTTGCTGTCCCAATGCTGATAGACGCTGGAGTTGTGGATGTCTTCCATCTGGTGGCGGTTCGGGCCTGTTCGGCTGAGGCGCGGCCGATGGCGTGGATCTGGTCGATGGCGGGGGCGGCGATGCGGTTGGCCTGCTGCTGCACAACCTGCATATTTACATTGAAGCTTTGCATGATGGCGGCCAGAGTTGCGCGTTCTTTGTTCGCGACGGATTGCGGAGCCATGGTCGTATAGGCCTCGCTCATCCAGTTGCCGAAGCGGCCGGGAGGGGTTTCGCAATAGACGGAGTTGAGTTCTCTTGGCCCTTTGCCATCGTTCATGTCGCCGGTGCCGACCATGTGAACGCAGGTCTGCTGGCCGCCGGCGGGCATGGGCGTGACGCTGGTGAAGTGGTAGGTGGCTTGGGGCAATCCGGCCTTTTGACGCACATGCTGGATCATGTAGACGAAGGTTTGGGAGAGGTCTCCGCCGTATTGGTAGTAGATGGCCGAAGCATAGGCCGTGTTCTGGAGTCTGCCGTTGCGCAACTGCTGGAGCGTTTGCTGGACGCTGGGGTTGCGTGGGTCTGCGGCCAGGAACGTGATGTCCATTTCGGCGGATTCGCCGTTTGGACCGATTGCAACGATGGTTCCCCCGCCGCTCAGCCTGGGAGCGACTTGCCAGCCTTCGGGAAGGCCGATGCTGGCGGAGTTATCCGGGAGGGTGGTTTGGCGGAGTTGCGCGGCGGGTGCGCTGGCGCCAGATACACTGCTCGGGCTGGCGGGAATGGGATGCCAGACGGTGAAGAGGGTTTTCATCATGGGGCTGAGAGTTTTGGGGAAGCGCGAGGCTTCATCGGAGACGAGGGCTGCTTCGACGTGGTCGGTGGAGACTTTGGTGGCGATGATGAGGCCGCCGATCTGGAGGGCGGGCTTGCCATTGCCTTGATCATGGCGGCTGACGCTGAAGAAGACGGCTACGGACTGGGTTCCTTTGACGTCGAAGAGCTTGCCGACCTGGGGCTTTTCGCCGAGGTTCTGGTGGAGGTTGCGGAGGATGTAGGCCATGGCGCCTGCTTCGGTGGACTGGCCGGCGACCTGGCCGTACATGATCTTGCCGCCGCCTGGGGGGTCGATGGATTTGAGTTCCTGGGCGCGAAGCGTAAACACGGGCAGACTGCTGACGAGCAGCATGGCCAAGCAACATTTTAGGATCATGATGGCAACCTCCAATAGCTCTTCAAAGAGAACTGCGGGAAAGCGGCGTTAAATGCCTCATCATGATTGAGCGAGGATAGGCCGCTGTATTCTGTCGGTTGTGGTTTAGAAGGGAGCATGAGTGGCGAAGTATCTGGTTACTGGGGCGGCGGGGTTTATTGGGCGGTCGATTGCAGCGGAGCTTTTGGAGCGTGGGGAAGCTGTGCGGGGGGTGGATAACTTCGCGACGGGGAAGCGCTCGAACCTTGCCGGTCTGGAGGGGATGGAGTTTGTGGAGGGGGATCTCGCAGATGCTGCTGTTTGTGAGCGGGTCTGCGATGGGGTTGAGGTAGTCTTTCATGAGGCAGCGCTGCCTTCTGTACCGCGGTCGGTGGCTGATCCGGTGGCGAGCAATGTGGCTTGTGTGGATGCTACGGTGAATCTGCTTTGGGCGGCGAAGAAGGCTGGGGTGCGCAGGGTGGTGTACGCGGCTTCTTCTTCTGCTTACGGGGATACTCCGACGCTGCCGAAGCATGAGGGGATGATGCCGAATCCTATCTCGCCTTATGCGGTGGCGAAGCTGGCGGGGGAGTACTACATGAAGTCGTTTGCGCGAGTGTATGGGATGGAGACGGTGGCGCTGCGCTACTTCAATATCTTTGGGCCTTATCAGGATCCGACTTCGCAGTATTCGGGGGTGCTGGCGGTGTTTTGCCGGAAGATGCTGGCGGGGGAGACTCCGACGATCTTTGGGGATGGGGAGACTAGCCGGGATTTTACTTTCATTCAAAATGCTGTAGGGGCGAATCTGCTGGCGGCTGAGGCTCCGGCGGATAAGGTTTCGGGCAAAGTGATCAATGTTGCAACTGGGGTTCGGATTACTTTGAATGAGGTGGTGGAAGAACTACGTCAGATAACGGACTTTCCGGGTTTGGTGGAGTATGCTCCGGAGCGGGCTGGAGATATCAAGCATTCGCTGGCGGATATTTCGCTGGCCGGGGAGTTGCTCGGTTATGCACCTTCGGTGAGTTTTCGAGAGGGGTTGAGGAGGACGGTGGAGTGGTATCGGGAGGCGGGGGGTAGGAGTTAGAGTGTGGTTCGTAGGACGATGTTGGAGGATTTCGGATGAATCAGCTTACTTTCAGGGTCGGAATCGAAGCTTTTCTTGCCGCTGATTCGCCTGATGCTCGATACAGCGCGGTCTTTGAAACTGGCTATTTCTATGCTGTTGATTTAGAGAGAGACCAGCTGATTCTCGATGCAACCCATATTTACAACGTTAAGGATGTGATCGACAGAGATCGGCAGTCAATCGCTTCAATTGTGTGGTCGAAGGACGGTCTCAGATGTGCACTGCTGATCAACGACTACCCACATGCGGCATTTGACTTCACGTTGAAGCGTGGATATTGTCGAACGAATTTTCCAAACTTCCCCGATCAGACGGCCTTGGGCTGGTCAGAATCAGACCACAGCTGGTCGGACGACGCCGTGACGTGGCTTAGGAGCCAAGTAACCTCGTGATCCAGAGTTTTTCAGACGGGTCTTGGTTGAAGTGCTTCTGATCGAAACGAATATTGAGTTGACTGAAGTGCTGGAATGCTGGACACTCTCTTTACCTTTACTTGTACCTCTTGATTTAATTTTTTCCCATCTGCGCGAAGATACCTTGCCAGGGCGATACGTCCGGCTTTGAGGTTTTATTGCGTGGCTGATTCTCCTGAGCATCCTGATTCGACGGTTGGCCGGAGTGCGCCTCCGGTGGCCGAAGAACTGCGCGCTGAGTCGCGGCTGTATTCATTTCGCGAATTGATTTTCATGCTTCGTCGACGCCGGAGATTTCTTGGCTCGACTGTTGGCGGATTGCTGTTGCTGTGCCTTGTCTATTGTCTGATCGCTCCCAATCAATATGAGGCCTCGGCGCGGGTGGCGCTGCGGATGCAGCCCTCGACTTCGTTGACGCTTGAGGCGGCGGAGGCGATTACTCCTGCTTCGATTCTGAGTACTCCGCTGCAGATTGAGACGCTGGTGAACGTGATTCGAAGCGAGCAACTGGCCTGGAGGGTGATTACGCGGTTGAAGCTGTATGAGTCGCCGGGGTTTGTTACGAATTTTGGGGGCAGGTTTCCGGGGTTCGATGCGGCGAAGCCTGGGCCTGAGGCACAGAGTTATCTGCTGGATCGCTTTGCGAAGCGGTTGCAGGTGCGCGCGCTGCCGAGGACGTTTCTGATCGAGATTCGCTTTCGCAGTAAGGATCCGGCGCTGGCTGCGGCTGTGGTTAACGAGCTCATTCACAGCTTTATGGCGATTGAGGGCCAGACGCGGATGGAGGCTACTTCGCAGGCCTCGGGATGGCTTGCCGGGCAGTTGAAGGCGCTGACGGTGGAGGCGGAGGCAAAGGAGCGGCGGCTGGCGGAGTTTGAGCGGCAACATGGGTTTACGACAACGCAGCAGACGGTGCAGGGTGGGCAGCCGGTGGAGACGCTGCATGATCCGACGGCACAGCAGGTGGATGAGGCGGGGCGGTTGCTGGCGGTGGCGAGTGGTGACCGGATATTGCGCGAGGCTTTGTACCGTGAGGCGCAGCAGGGGAATCCTGAGCAGGTGTTGTCGGCGAATCCGGAGTTGCAGGCGGCGATGGGGCCGGCTGGGGCTGCGCTGGTGCAGCAGTTGCGCACGCATTTGAGCGAGGTTGCGGTGGAGCTGGCGCAACTGAAGGCGGAGCATGGGCCGAACTATCCGCGAGTTGTGGAGCTGGAGCGGGCGCAGGCTGATCTTGACGCGCAGATCAAGACGGAGGACGCGAACCTTGTGGAGGCATTTCATCGGACGTGGAAAGAGGCGGAGGATCGCGAGCAGCTTTTGCGCGCGCAACTGGATGCGCGCATGGCGGAGGGCATGAAGCAGAACGACGCGGCGATTGAGTATGCGGTGCTGCATGAGCAGGTGGTGTCGGGGCGGGAGCTTTGTTCGCGGCTGGAGAAGCGCATTGAGGAAGCGACGCTGTCGGCGGGGGTGCATGGTTCGAGCATTCTGGTGGTGGACTGGGCGAGAGAGCCGTTCAAGCCGGTGGCTCCGGATGTGCCGCTGTATCTGGCGATCACTTTGTTTGGCGGAGTGTGGATTGCGATTGGCGGGGCGCTGCTGCTGGATATCTTTCGGCCGTGGATGAGCAGCTCTCTGGCAGGACTGTTGCTGTCGGTTGCGATGGCTGGGGCGGTGGCGGCTTCGGGGCAGGCTCCGACGCCTAATACTCAAGGGTTGCCTAGTGGGGTGGTGAAGCTGCCGCAGAGTGTGCAGGGGATTCAGACGCCGAATGCTAAGGAGGCTCCGCCGATCTGGAATTCGGCTGCGCCGGGGTCGCTGCAAAATTCTGATCAGCCGGGCGGGCACTTGATGAGTGCGGCGATGGCGCTACCGATTGGGATTGGGGATTTTCTGGAGGTGAGCGAGTTTCATACGCCGGAGTTTCATTCTGCCGTTCGGGTGGCGGCGGATGGGACTGTGGTGTTGCCGCTGGTTGGGGCGGTGAAGCTGACGGGGATGAGCGAGCAGGAGGCTTCGCGGGCGATTGAGAAGGCGCTGCTGGATACGGGGATGCTGCTGCATCCGCAGGTGTCGGTGCTGGTGACCAACGCTGTTGGGCAGGATGTGAGCGTCATGGGTGAGGTGGCGCGGCCGGGGGTGTATCCGTACACCGTGCATCACCGGCTGCTGGATGTGATTTCTGCGGCGAGCGGGCTTTCGGCGAACGCGGGGCGGCTGGTTAGCGTATTTTATCGCGATGACCCGAAGACGGGGCATCCGGTGGTGCTTGACCCTAGTGGCACTGATTTGAAGACTGACCACAATCCGGAGCTGGCGCCGGGGGATACGGTGCTGGTGAGCCGCGCCGGGCTTGTGTATGTGATTGGGGACGTGGTCAGGCCGGGTGGGTTTGCGGTCGATCCTGTGCAGGGGCTGACGATTGTGCAGGCGCTTTCGCTGGCGTGGGGGGCTACTCCGAATGCGGGGACGGGGAAGGCGATTCTCATTCGCGATCAACCGGGTGGGCGCACGCTGACGACGCTGAACCTGCGGCGGATGATTCGCGGTCAGGATCCGGACCAACCGGTGAGGGATCGGGACATTCTTTTTGTGCCGGATTCGGCGACGAAGGCTTTGCTGAACAAGAGTCTGGAGTCGGCGATTCAGTCGGCGATCGGGGTGACGATTTACGCGGGGCTGGTGTATTCGCAACGCTTTTAGCGGGTTGGCGCGCTGCGCGTTGGCGGGTTAGCAAGTTAGCGGGTTCGTGCTGCTTAGACGAGATTGGAGGAGCGGTGGAGAGGCTGACTGAGATTCTGCTGATGCTTTATGCCTTTGCTGTGCCGTGGGAGTATGCATTTGATCTGGGCGAGCCGGTGGGGAATGCTGCCCGGATTGTTGGCGTTCTGTTGCTACTGGCGGTGGTTCCGTTGATGCTGTTGCGGCGGCAGATGCGCGCGCCGGGTGCGATGCAGTGGCTGGTGTTGGCGCTTGGGATCTACTTTAGCTGCAGCTATCTGTGGACGATCGATCCGCAGACGACGCTGGACAAGATGCGGGCTTATTTCCAGGTGATGATGGTGGTCTGGATTGCGTGGGAGGTGGCGGAGACGCCGGGGCATCTTCGCTGGCTGCTGCGGGCCTTTGTGGGGGGGTGCTGGGTGCTGGCTGGGCTTACGGTGCTGAGTTATCTCTCCGCGGGGGCTCCGGAGATTGAGCGGATTCGCTTTGTGGCTGAGGGCATGGATCCGAATGATGTTGCGCGGTTTCTGGATTTTGGGTTTCCGCTGGCTACGCTGCTGTTTGCCACGGAGGAGCAATGGCTGGTTCGTCTGCTGGCGATTGGCTACGTGCCAGTGGGGTTGATGGCGGTGCTGCTGACGGCTTCGCGTGGGGGATTTTCGGCTGGATTGGCGGCGCTGCTTGGTTCGGCGATTCTGCTGGTGAGCTGGCGGCCGAGGGCTGCTTCGGCGGTGTTTGCGGGACTTACGGTGACGGCGGGGGCGATTTTCCTATTCATTCCCGGTGAGTCTCTGGCGCGATTAGCCACGATTCCTCAGGAGGTTGGAGGGGGAGATTTAAATGATCGCTTGAATATCTGGCGGGCCGGGTGGCATGCCTTTGCCGGAGCTCCGTGGTGGGGTTATGGGGCGGGAACATATACGACGGCGGCAGGATTGGCGCCGGGAGATACGGCGCACAACACGGTGATGGCGGTGCTGGTGACGGGTGGGGTGGCGGGTCTGACGATCTTTGTGGCGACTGTCGTTGCGGCGGTGTGGGCGGTTGCTCGGACAACCGGGCTGCTGCGGATTGCGTTGGGAACGGCGCTGGCTGTGTGGGGTATCACTTCCATGGTTGGGTCGGTGGAGGAGAACCGGACGACGTGGCTGCTGTTTGGCGTGATTGCGGTAGCGGGGCGGCTGGCGGTGGAGCGGTCCGCTGTGCTTGCGCGGGCTTTCTCGGGAACAGGCAGCGAGGAACCGGCTGCGCAGTTGTACCCGGTCCGCTAGACTTGGCACAGAGCTCAGTTTTCCGTTTATCGATTTCCCCCATGACGGTGCCTCCAACCATTACTCCGGCTCCAACGGAACACGGCGCTGAACCCACGCCGGGCATTAGCGTGAACCGCCGCATCTTCAGGGCGGCGGTGATCGTTACGCTGGCCAGCGTGCTGGTGAAGCTGGTGGCGATGGTGAAGGAGTTTGTCGTTGCCGGGGCGTTTGGCCGTAGCGACGACATGGACGCGTTCCTGATCGCGTTTCTGATTCCCGGTCTGTTGATCAATCTGTTTTCTGAGTCGATGAATCAGGCGCTGATTCCAACGCTGGTGCGGGTGCGCGAGGAGAGTGGGCACGCCAAGGCGCAGGATCTGCTGTCGAGCGCGATGGCCTGGACGTGTTTGCTGCTGGCCGGCGGTTCGCTGGTGATGGGGGTGACGGCGCGGTTTTTCTTTCCGCTGATGGTTCAACACTTTTCGCCGGAGAAGCTGCTGCTCACGGAGCACCTGTTTTACGGGCTGCTGCCGATGGTGCTGGTGGTGGGCATTGCGCAGAACTGCTCGGCGGTGCTGAATACCTTTGAGCGGTTTGCCTGGCCGGCTGTGGTTCCCGTGGTGATGCCGGTCACGATCATGGCTGCTGCGTTGCTGTTGACTCCGAAGACAGGCATCTGGTCGCTGGTGTATGGCAACGTCGTGGGCACGCTGATCTACGCGGTTTTGGTGGTGTGGATGATGCAGACGCATGGCTACCGCTTTCGCCTGTACTGGCACGGGAATGATCTGTCGATAAGGCCTGCGCTGAGGGAGGTGGCCGGGCAGTATGGGCCGATTCTGCTGAGTGGCTTGGTGGCGTCGAGCGGGCTGCTTGTGGATCAGGGGATGGCTGCGGCGCTGCCGTCGGGTTCGGTCGCTACGCTGGTTTATGCCAATCGTTTTGTGAGCGTGGTGTTGAACCTGCTGGCGGGGGCGATAGCGACGGCTGTGACTCCGTATTTTTCGCAGATGGTGGCGCGGAAGGACTGGGCGAGTTGTAGGCATACGTTGAATACGTATGTGAGGATTACTGCGCTGGTGTCGATTCCGGTGGCCGTGGTGATGATTTTTGGTTCGCGGCTGCTGATTCAGGTGACGTTTCAGCATGGGGCTTTTGGTCCGGCGGATACGGCGGCGGTGGCTCCGGTGCAGGCGATGTATGCGATTCAGCTGCCGTTTTATATCGTGAGCCGGGTGTTTTACCGGTACCTGGTGGCGATCAGGCGGACGTCGCTGATTTTGTACTGCGGCGTGATCAACCTGGTGCTAGACGTGGTGCTGAATATTCTGCTGATGCGCTGGTATGGCGTGGCGGGTATTGCGCTGGCTACGTCGCTGTGGACGGTGAGCACGTTCATCTTTCTGTGCTACTGGACTTACCGGCTGCTGCCGCCACCGGGCGAGAGCGAGGCAGGCTCTCCTAATGCCGAAGGGCCGGTTGCTGCGTGAAGGCTCAATATCTGCTGCGGTTTGACGATCTTTGCCCGACGATGGATGGGGAACGGTGGCGTAGGTTTGCGGCGCTGATCGAGCGGTTTGAGATCAAGCCGATTCTGGGGGTGACGCCGGACAATCGCGATCCTGAGTTGATGATCGACGCGCCTGATGAGGGTTTCTGGGAGGAGATGCGGCGACTGGAAGCGGGTGGGGCGACGATCGGGCTGCATGGTTATCGGCATGTGTGTGATTCGGAGGCGCGGAGCCTGGTGCCGCTGCATGGTCGATCGGAGTTTGCTGGTGTGGCGCGTGAGCAGCAGAGGTGTTGGATTCGGGCGGGGTTGGAGATCCTGCGCGGGCATGGGCTTGATCCGGTGATCTGGGTAGCGCCTCGGCATGGTTTCGATGCGGTGACGCTGGAGGTGCTGCGGGACGAGGGGATTGGGATGGTTTCGGATGGGTTTGCGAAGAAGCCTTTTCGGCATTTCGGGGTGACGTGGATTCCACAGCAGCTTTGGAGGCCGGTTGAGAAGCAGGATGGGGTGTGGACGATCTGCGTGCATCCGAATACTGCTACGGGTGAGGATGTTCTTAGGCTGGAAGGCTTTCTGGAGCGATTTGCGGGGCAGTTTGTGCCGGTGGGGTCGCTGGATCAGAGCGTGATTCGAAGAAGGTCGGTGGCTGACTGGCTGTTCCATGCCGGGATGGTGATGCGAATCCGATGGAAGGGCTATAAGCGGCGATGGGCATGAGAGTCCGTCGAGTTGGATCAGGTGCGGCGTTTTGGGTCTGGATGCTCGGAGAGTAAGCGGCGGTAGAGTTCTTCCCAGCGGTTGACGACGATTGGCAGGGTGAAGCGCTCGCGGATCAGCTGGCGGCCGTGCGCACCCATCTGCCTTCTTTGATTGTGGGTGAGGGCCATGACTGCGGACATGGCGTTGGCCAGCGCCATCACATTGCCGACGGGAACGATGAGGCCGGTCACGTCGGGAATCATGGCTTCGCGGGTGCCTGCGCCGTCGGTGGCGACGATGGGAAGGCCTCCGGCTGAGGCCTCGAGGACGCTCACGGGAAGGCCCTCCCAGAGCGAGGAGAGGACAAAGGCGTCGGCGTTGGCGATGAGTGGTTGCACGTCGCTTTGAAAGCCGGCGAAGTGGACACGGTCGGCGATGCGGAGTTCATTGGCGAGGGCGCGCAGATGATGCTCTTCGGGGCCTGTGCCTGCGACTTCGAGATGCGCGTAGCTGGGTAACTGCGCGAAGGCGCGAAGCAGGGTGGGGTAGTCCTTTACGGGCGAGAGGCGGCCTACGGCGATCCAGCGAAAGTCGCGTGGTTTGGCGATGATGTGGCGTTCGACGGGAAGGTGGACGCCGTTGGGGATGACGGACAGCTTGCGCGCTGAGACGATGGTGGCTTCGAGGGCTTTGTCGGCGACGGAGTTGCTTACACAGGTTGTCCAGTTGGAGAGCGGGTTTGTAAGGCGGTATCCGCGCTGTCTTGAGGCGCTGCCGGTGTTGCTGGTGTGGATGGTTTCGATGACGACGCGTACAGGGTTGAAGAGGCGCACGAAACGGGCGAAATATGTTGAGTGGGGCAGGTGCGCATGCACAATCTGCGGTCTGTGTTGCCGTGCCCAGCGTCGATAGCGGAGCCAGCCGCGGGGATCGATCCAGGCTTTGCGCATCTCGAGTGAGAGATGCGTTACTCCGGTGTCGGCCAGTTCATGCGCGGTGGTGGATCCGTTGCCTGAGAGCGCGATGAGCGTGACGCGCCAGCCTTTGGCTGCGAGGGCTTTGGAGAGCTCGAGCACTTGCCGCTCGGCGCCGCCAATCTGGTCGGTGGTGGGGATTAGCATTGCGATGTGATTCATCGGTTGTCCTCGTGAGCTATGCGGGAGATGAGTGCTTCGTAGGCGGCGATGGCGGAGGTGGATTCGAATGGCGCGAGAAAGGCGTGATCGAAGCGGCGTTGCGTTGTGCCGAGAGAGACGAGAGCGTTGGAGATGGTCTGCGCCAGAGCGTCTGCTGAGAGGGATGTCGCGAGCCATGTGCCGGGCTGGTTGCACAGAAGGTTGATTACTCCTGCGGAGGATGGCGTTGCTGCGATGGGCAGGCCTGCGGCGGCGGCTTCGAGGAGGGCGTTGGGCATGCCTTCGTGGCGAGAGGGTAATACGAACAGGTGGGCTTGCGAGAATTCGGCGGAGGGGTCGGTTACGAAGCCGCGGAACGCTACTTGTGATTCGAGGCTGAGGTTCATACATTGGCGGCGCAGATTGGCTTCTTCAGGGCCGACGCCCAGGATCGAGAGCGTGATGTGTGGATGGTTTTGTTTGATGATTGCGAGGGCGTCGAGCAACAAGTCGATGCCTTTTTCGTGTGAGAGACGGGCTATGGTTAGCAGGCGATATTCGGGAGGATGTGAGGGCTTACCGTTACCGTTAATAGCTGCGGTTGCGAGCTTGGTCTTGCTTCGGATGGCGGCGATGTCTATGGGGTTAGCGAGGACTATGAGCCTGTCTCGCGTGATATGGAAGCTATCTGCGAGATCGTCGGCCATGGCCTGGGACTGGCAGATGATTGCGTCGGCGCGGGGGTATAGGCGGCGGTAGAACAAGCGATCGAGTGCGTTGCGGGATGAGGCTGATGCTGTCGAGTTCTGGCGGACGATGATGCGGGTCTTGCGTGGGAGGAGGGGCTTGAGGAAGAGGATCAGGAAATTCAGATGAGCCATGCCGGAGAGGATCACGTCAGGCTTTTTCGCGCGGACGAGACGGGCCAGCTTGAGCCATGCTTGGCGGACTCGATGGACGTGGAAGCGACGGATTTTGATCCATGCCGGGGGCGATTGCGCTCCGGGGCCATCTTCGGTGATGAGGGCGAAGCTGATGTTGAAGCGCTCACGATTGAGGCGCAGCGCCAGCTCCGCGGCGACGCGTTCGGCTCCGCCGCCGCCAAGGTGGGGAATGATCAGGAGTAGCCTGATGGGCTGCTTCATTGAGAGAGATTGATTTGACTTAAGAGTACTCGCAATCGCGAGTTATCGCTAGACGATTTCGTTCCCGTTACAGTACTATTGGCCCAATAACTCACAGACACTTGTACTAAGTTGGAACACTCTGTATTCCTTCCTTTCCCGTCTGCCATTTCTCGGTTGAAATAAGGTCATCGCGACTATGGCCTCATGGGTGGAAGGGATTCCGCGTACACAAGCTGGTCTGCTTTCAGACGCCGGCGAAAGCGAACTCGCGGCGGTGCGCATTATGGTTGGCGTCACGAGCGACCAGACATGCCTGGTGCTGGGCGGCCGGCTGCGTGTGTTGCGAGAGGCGGGATTTGAGGTGACGCTGGCGGCTTCTCCGGGGGAGTTGCTGGAGCAGACGGCGCGGGCTGAGGGCGTGTGTGCGTGGCCTGTTGTTATGCGGCGGAGGATGGCTCCGATTGCGGACCTTTGTTCATTCGTGGCGCTCTGTCTGCTGTTGCGGAGGGTGCGTCCGGCGATTACGGATTTCAGCACGCCGAAGGCTGGGCTGCTGGGGAATCTGGCTGCGTGGATAATGCGTGTTCCGACGCGGGTGTATACGCTGCGCGGGTTGAAGCTTGAGTCTTCATCTGGAGTGAAACGGGCTCTGCTGCTGTTATCGGAGCGGGTGGCGGCGCGCTGTGCGCATGTGGTGCTTTGTAACAGCGAGAGTTTGCGCGCTGAGGCGATGGTGTTGAAGGTTGCTCCGGCGCGCAAACTGCGCATGCTTGGAGAGGGAAGCAGTAACGGTGTGGATACTGAGAGGTTTTCTCCGGCTTGTTCTTCGTCGGGTGAGAGTGTGGTCAGGCGAGAGCTTGGTATCCCTGCGGGCGATGTTGTGCTTGGATTTGTCGGGCGGCTTACGAAGGACAAGGGTGTACCGGAGTTGCTTGTTGCGTTTGACGAGATATTGCGAGAGGAGCCGGGGGTCTGGCTGTTGCTTGTGGGGTGGTTCGATGAGGCCGAGGATGCGTTGGATTTGCGATGGCGGGAGCATATTGCGGGGCATTCGCGGATACGGCATGTGGGTTATGTGGCTGATGCTGCGGAGTACTATCGCGCAATGGATTTGTTTGTGCTGCCGACGCATCGGGAGGGGTTTCCGAATGCGGTGCTGGAGGCTTCGGCTTCGGGGCTGGCGGTGGTGACGACACAGTCGACAGGGGCGCGGGATGCGGCGGTGGATGAGGTGACGGGATTGCTGATTCCGGCGGGGGGTCCGGAGGCAATTGTGTGGGCTTCGCTGGAGTTGATTCGGGATGAGGATAAGAGGCGACGGCTGGGCGCTGCTGGACGGAGGTGGGTGATGGAGAGATTTTCGCAAGATCGGGTATTGGGGTTGGCGGTGGAGTTTTATCGGGGGTTGGTGGGGAGATAGGGGCTAGGGAATAGGGAATAGAGTGCTTTGCTGGCTTTTGTGGTATCCCACCCTAGCCGGAACAACAAGGACCCGGCGAGGGTGGGGCACCCAGATTTCTCTATTTTGCTGAGGAAGACAGGCCGGTGGTGAAGGTTTGGGCTGCGGATTGGGCTGCGCTTAGGATTTTGCCGGGGGCTATGCCGAGGAGCAGGGTTGCAAGGGCTGAGAAGGCGAGTGCTGCGCCTACGGCTACTCCGATCTGCGGGGCTGGCGAGGTTTTGGTTTCCAGGGTAGGGGGTTGGGCTACGGTTACGGCCAGCTTGAGGTAGTACGCGGCTGCTACGCCGGAGTTGAGCAGGCCTATGACTGCGAGCCATACTGCTCCGCCACCGAGTGCGGTGGAGAAGGAATAGAACTTGCCGAAGAAGCCGCCTGTGAAGGGGATTCCGATGAGCGAGATAAGGAAGAAGAGGAGCAGGCTGCCGAGTAGTGGCGCGCGATAGATGAGTCCGCGGAAGTCGGCGATGAGCGGGAGAGTTTCTTCATATCCGCTGACTACGCTGACGACGGCGAAGATGCCGACGTTCATAGCGGCGTAGGCGGCGATATAGAAGCTGGCTGCTGCGATACCGCTGGTCCCGAGGCCAGCGAAGGCGGCTAGCAGGTAGCCGGCGTGGGCGATCGAGGAGTAGGCGAGCATGCGCTTGACGTTTTGCTGGCGCAGTGCGGCGAGGTTGCCGACGGTCATGGAGAGGACGGCGACGGCCCACATGAGCGGCGTCCACATGGGCTGGAGGATGGGGAAGCAGCCGTAGAGGAGGCGGATGAGCAGGGCGAAGGCGGCGGCCTTGGGCGCAGTGGACATGAGGGCTACGACGGGCGAGGGCGCGCCTTCGTAGACGTCGGGTGTCCAGACGTGGAAGGGCGCGGCGGAGACTTTGAAGAGGACTCCGACCATGAGCAGGGCGAAGGCGATGAGGACCAGCGAGTGGGATTGCGCGAGCGGGATGTAGGTTGCGATGTCGTTGATCTGAGTGCGCCCGGTCGCGCCGAAAATCATGGCTACGCCGTAGAGGAAGAAGCCGGTGGCGAAGGAGCCGAGCAGGAAGTACTTGATGGCCGCTTCGGGGCCTTTGCCGGTGTGCTTGCGGTAGCCGGCGAGGATGTAGGTGGAGATGGAGGAGATTTCGAGGGCGATGAAGACGACGAGTAGTTCGACGGCTGAGGTCATCAGGCACATGCCGACTGCGCCGAAGACCATGAGTGCGAAGAATTCACCGCGATGGTGCTGGTCGGCTGGCAATGCGTCGAGTGAGAGGAGCAGAGCCACGAGGACGATTCCGCAGATGAGGACGTGGAAGAAGACGGAGAAGGCGTCGGTCTGGACGGTGTTGTAGAAGGCTGTGCCCGAAGGTAGCGAGAGCTGCCAGAGGCTGGCCCAGAGGGCGGCCATGACTCCGAAGGCGGAGACCCAGCCGAGGCCGCGGCGGGTGGAGGCCGGAGGAAGCGCTGCGTCGAGGAGCATTACGAGGACGCCGGTCAGCGTTAGGACTACTTCGGGGAGGATGCGGTACAGGCCGAGGTCGGGGACGGTGTTCATTGCTTGCCCCCTTTATGCACGACTTGTTGACTGACTACGACGAAAGAAGATGGGTTTGACAGCATCATCGACCTTATTGCGGGATATCCGGCGGCTTGCTGTAATCCTGTTTCAATGCCGGTGAGCCAGAAGTTCGGAGTGAGGCCCATGACCAGCATTAGGATTGCGAGCGGCCATACTACCAGCTGTTCGCGGAAATCGAGGTCACGGCCGGAATCGAGGGTGAGCCCGTCGGATAGCGGTCCGTAGAAGACCTTTTGCACGAGGGAGAGCATGTAGGCGGCGGAGAGGATGACTCCCACGGTGGCGGCTGCTGCCCAGCCTTTGCTGACTCCGGTGAAGGTGCTGGAGAGGACGAGGAATTCGCCGACGAAACCGTTGAGCATCGGCAGGCCTATCATGGCAAGGCTGGTGATGACGAAGAGCGTGGCGAGGGCGGGAGTCTTTTTGGCGAGGCCGCCGTAGGACTCGATCTTGCTGGTGCCGAAGCGGTCGTATAGGACGCCGAGAAGGACGAAGAGGGCGGCTCCGATTACTCCTTCGTTGAGGGTCTGGAAGACACTGCCGTCGAGGCCGGCGATCGTGAATCCGTAGATGCCGAGGGTGCAGAAGCTGAGGCTGCTCATGGTGCCGTAGGCGAGGAGCTTCCAGAAGTCTTTCTGGACGAGAGCCAGGAGGGCTCCGTAGAGGATGCCGATGGCTGCGAGGGCGACGAGATACGGAGCGGCGTGGCGGGCCTGCACGGGGAAGAGGCCGACGTGGAAGCGGATGAGCGAATAGAGGCCAAGCTTGCCGGCGACAACCATGGCCATGGCTACCGGGGCCTCAGAGAATGTGTCGGCTAGCCAACCGTGGAGGCCGAGGACGGGGACCTTCACGGCGAACGCTAGAAGGAAGGCCAGTGCGGCCCAGGCTAGAGGACGGCCGGGGATATCGCCGGAGAGGATCGCGGCTTGCAGGGTGGCGAAGTTGAAGCTGCCGGTTTTGGCGTAGAACCAGAGAATAGCGACGAGCAGCGGGGCTGACGGGATGAAGGTATAGAGGAAGAAGCGCAGGGCTGCGGCGGGGCCGTTGCCGCGTCCGTACATGGCGATGAGGATGGCCATGGGGACGAGGGAGAGCTCCCAGAAGCCGTAGTAGAGCATCAGGTCGAGCGAGACGAAGACACCGAGCATGGCGGTCTGCTGGACGAGGAAGAGGGAGTAGAAGACTTTGCTGCGGGTTTTGATGGTCTTCCAACTGGCGAGGACGCCGACCGGGGCGAGCAGGCCGGTGAGGACTACGAGCCAGAGGGAGAGGCCGTCGATGCCGACGTGGTAGTGGATGTTAGGGCTGGAAATCCAGGGAATGTCCTGTACGAAACTGAAAGCGGGCGCGCCTCCGAACCCGGGATGGACGTCGTTGAAGTGCGCGGGTAAGTGGAGGGTGAAGAAGAAGGTCAGGAGAGCGAAGGTCAGCGCTACTCCAGCAGAGAGCTTGCGGCGATCGGGCAGCAAAGCGATGAGCAGGGCGCCGACAAGGGGCGTTACCAGAATTTGAGTGAGGATGATATTGTCCATGGCCTACCTCCCCGCCCAGTTGATGTGGATGTCCATGCCGTGTGCACCGAGCCAGGTTTCAGTGATGGCGCATGCCGCGAAGAGGAGTAGAACCGCAGCTCCGGCCGCGAGCCATGCCGCGTAAGAGCGTAGGTTGCCGGATTGCCAGCGGCGCAGGAATTCGCCGGTTAGCATGACGATGCCGCCGAGCAGCCAGGTGGAGCCGCGAACGATGACGCCTTCGCCGATCCAGCTAAGGATGTATTGGGAGATGAGCAGTACTGGCTTGACGATGATGGCGTGGTATAGCTCGTCGATCCAGTACTTGTTGGTCAGCAGGGTGTGCGCGCCGGAGACAGCTTTTGCGAAGTTTGCGGCGCGGTCGCTCCTGCGGAAGTAGAAGAGGTGGGCGATGAACCATCCCAGAGCCGCTACGGCTACGGCGACGACGCTCAAGATGAGGTCCAGCTGCTTGCCGCCAGGTTCAAGCGCCGGGTCGATGACAGGACCTACGACGGGAGCGAGGAAGCTGCCGAACTTCTCGATGCCGATCCAGCCGCCGGCGATGGAGAGCAGGGCGAGGATGACTAGCGGGCCGAGCATGGACCAGGGACTCTCGTGGGGTTCATGAGGCGAGTGTGGAGTGTGGAGTGTGGAGTGTGAACTACCTTCAGCAGTTGAGGTATGGGCTTCTGCTCTGGATTCGCCGAAGAAGGTGAGGTACCAGAGGCGGAACATGTAGAAGCTGGTGAGGCCGGCGGTGAGGAGTCCGACAGCATAGAGCAATTTGCCTGTGGCGCCGTGCTGGAAGGTTTCGTAGAGGATGGCGTCTTTGGAGAAGAAGCCGGCGAAGGGGAAGAAGCCGGCGATGGCGAAGACGCCTGCGGTCATGGTCCAGAAGGTGATGGGGAGCTTTTTGCGCAGGCCGCCCATGAGACGCATGTCTTGTTGGCCGGATAGGCCGTGGATGACGGAGCCGGCGGCGAGGAAGAGCAGTGCCTTGAAGAAGGCGTGGGTCATGAGGTGGAAGATGGAGGCCGAGTAGGCGGCTACTCCGCAGCCGAGGAACATGTAGCCGAGCTGCGAGATGGTGGAGTAGGCGAGGACTCGCTTGATGTCGGTCTGGACGAGGCCGATGGTCGCGGCAAAGATGGCGGTGGCCGCGCCGATGATGGCTACGACGGTGAGCGCCAGCGGCGAACGGTCGAAGATGCCGTGGGTGCGGGCGATCATGTAGACGCCTGCCGTGACCATGGTGGCGGCGTGGATGAGGGCGGAGACGGGTGTCGGGCCTTCCATGGCGTCGGGGAGCCAGATGTAGAGCGGGATCTGCGCGGACTTGCCGCAGGCTCCGAGGACGAGGCAGAGGGCGATGGCGGTGTAGATTCCGCCCTGAACGCCAGGATTCGCGGCTAGGCTGCTGCCGATACTGCCGAAGCTCAGGGAGCCGAACTGGGCGAGGAGCAGGAACATTCCGAGGAGGAAGCCGAAGTCGCCGATGCGGTTGACGACGAATGCTTTCTTGCCGGCGTCGGCGGCGGATTTCTTGTCGAAGTAGAAGCCGATAAGCAGGTAGGAGGCGAGGCCCACGCCTTCCCAGCCGACGAACATGAGCAGGTAGTTCTCGGCGAGGACCAGGACGGTCATGAAGAAGAGGAAGAGGTTCAGATAGGCGAAGTAGCGCCAGTAGCCCTCTTCGTGGCTCATGTAGCCGACGGAGTAGATGTGGATGAGGAATCCGACGCCGGTGATGATGAGCAGCATTACCAGGGTTAGCTCGTCGAGATAGAGTGTGAAGTCGATGTGGAGGGGGCCGGCGTTGATCCAGGAGCCGAAGTTTTCGACGTAGGCGTGGTTTAGCAAAAAATAGAACAGCGGCGGAGGGGTGCCGTTCCATGTAGACATTCGCGCCTCGATAGCGCCATAGACAAAGAATGCAGCCCGTGCAACAACAGCGAAGGCTGCTAGCGGGAAGGCGAGCGCTACTGTCGAGACAAGCGCCTTGGGCAGGCGGCTGCCTATCAGGCCGTTGATGAGGAAGCCGGCGAGGGGCAGGATCGGGATGAGCCAGAGATAGAGATTTGGGTTCATAGATTGTCTCGCAGATCGCCGAAAAGCAGATCCTTCGCTGTGCTCAGGATGACAATTCTTTGCTTCGTATTGAGCCCTAATTGCATATTTTCAACGCTGGAGTTCATAGCTTCATCAGGTCGATCTGATCGACGTTTAGTGTGCCGCGCGCGCGGAAGATGGCGATGATGATGGCGAGGCCTACGGCGGCTTCAGCGGCGGCGACCATCATGACGAAAAAGACGAAGATCTGGCCGCGTTCGGCGATGTGATGGTCGATGGCGGCCTGGCCGGTGGCGCGCCACATGTGTCCAAAGGTGACGAAAGAAAGGTTGACTGCGTTGAGCATGAGCTCGATGGACATGAAGACGGTGATGAGATTGCGCTTGATGAGGAAGCCGACGACGCCGAGGGTGAACAGCAGCGCGGAAAGGATCAGGTACCAGGAGCTGGGGACGTGCATCAGGAGTGGCCCTCCTTTCGCGCCAGGGCGACGGCGCCGAGGATGGCGATGAGGATGAGCACGGAGGTCAGCTCGAAGGGCAGCAGCAGGTCGCGGAAGAGTACGGCGCTGAGTTCCTTGGTGGTGGTGACTGGTTCGTCGAGGCTCACGCGGCCGAGGCTGCGCTGCGCGACGAGGATGATGTCGGCGATGACTCCCAGGATGACGACGGCGGCGGGGAAGCCGATGGTCTTTGCGATTTTGCTGCCGTTGGTCTTTTCTTCTTCGCCGACGTTGAGCAGCATGACGACGAAGGTGAAGAGGACCATGACTGCTCCGGCGTAGACAATGATCTGCGCGATGGCGAGGAACTCCGCGCCGAGGAGGAGATAGAGGACGGCGAGCGAACTCATGACCACGATCAGCGACAGGGCGCTGTTGATGGGGTGCGTCTGCAGGAGCAGGTTGACTGCGCCTGCGAGGCAGAATCCCGCGAAAATTAGGAAGAGGATTAGGTGCATTTCCGTTCGTAGAACCCCGGTAAAATTCTGACCCTCAGGGGCTAAAGCCCCGTTGAACCGATTCTCTGACGTACGGGCTGAAGCCCGTACCCTTCATGCACGTCGACATTGTTTGTTGACGTTTGTTTTGCTTTCAGCCGGTCTGACCAAGCCCGATTGTACCGCAGTGGCTGGTTACGGGAAGGCGAGCACGAGGCTGGTTCCCACGATGTTGAGCATGGCGACGGGGACGAGGTATTTCCATCCGTAGCCCATGAGTTGGTCATAGCGGAAGCGGGGCAGCGTGCCGCGCACCCAGATGTAGAGAAAGAGGAAGCCGAAGACCTTGGCGACGAACCAGAGGATAGGCATGACCGCGTGCAGGAAGACGTTCTGCGGCGGAGGAATCAGGTCGCCGAAGGGGCTGGTCCAGCCACCGAGAAAGAGCAGCGTGGCCACGCAGCCAACGGTGATCATGTTGCCGTACTCGGCCATGAAAAACATGGCGAACTTCATCGAACTGTATTCGGTGTGGTAGCCGCCGGTGAGTTCGGTCTCTGCTTCCGGGAGGTCGAAGGGGGCGCGGTTGGTTTCGGCATAGGCGGCGGTGAGGTAGATGAAGAAGGCGATGAACTGGCCGCCGCCGAAGAGGTTCCATGACAGGATGCCGTGGACGGACTGGACCTTGACGATGTCCGCGAGGGAGAGGGAGCCGGTGCGCAGGACGACTCCGACGAGCGAGAGGCCGAGGGCGAGTTCGTAGCTGACCATCTGGGCGGAGGAACGAAGGGCGCCGAGGAGGGAATATTTGTTGTTCGAAGACCAGCCGGCGAGAGCGATGCCGTAGACGGAGATCGATGTGACTCCGAGGATGACCAACAGGCCGATGTTGAGGTCGGAGATTTCAAAGAGCTTGATGCCGCGATAGGTGATCGGTTCGCCGAAGGGAATGACAGCGATCGAGAGCAACGAGCAGCCGAGAGCAATCAGCGGGGCGAGCAGATAGAGCGGCTTGTAGACTCCTGTGGGCGTCATGTCTTCTTTGAGGAAGAGCTTGGCGCCATCGACGAGGGGCTGGAGCAGGCCGAAGGGGCCTACGCGGCTGGGTCCCCAGCGGTTTTGGATGCGGCCGACGAGTTTGCGCTCGAGCAGCACCGTGTAGGCGACGGCGGTGAGGAAGATGACCAGCACCACCACCACTTTGAGAATGCTCAATAACAGAAACACCCAGAAGATACTCAAGAAATCTGGACCTCAGGGGCTAAAGCCCCGATTCTGACGATCTGTTTATGTACGGGCTAAAGCCCGTACCCTTCAATTCCACAATGATTCTTAGGAAGCTGCTAATCCGCGGCTGCTTCTGCGACTACGGAGTTCTGGTACTGGTTGAGTTCGGTGAGCGCCGCGGTGTGTGCGCCGAGGACGCCGGATGTGAAGAGGCCGTCGTGGGCGGGCAGGATAAGGTCGCGGGCCGAGGTGATGCTGCTGACCGGGACGAAGCCGGGCTCTGTTGCTGTATCGTTGCCGCCGAAGAGGTTGAGCCTGTCCAGTTTATAGGAGGGGACGAGGCGCTCGATCTCATCGAGAATGGCGAGGGGATCGAAGGGGCTGAGGCGCGGTTCGAGGCCGTTGGCGGTGAGCCAGACGGCGTGGCGGTCGGCCTCGCCGGATTGCGCTCCGCGGGACTGGCCCATGTCGGCTGAGACTCCGTTGCCCGTCTTTCCTATTTGCCCAAAGGGAACGAGTTTTTTGACGTCTGCGCCCATGGCTCCGGCCAGGCGGACGATGATTTCGAAGTCGGGCTTGATTCCGGCCTTGTCTGCCGCCTTCTTCGCAAGCTGGACGTCGCCATAGCTGTTGGTGACGGTGCCGGTTTTTTCGTAGAGGCTGGCCGTGGGCAGGACTACGTCGGCGAGCGCGGCGGTTGGGGTGAGGAAGATATCCTGCACGACGATGAAGGTGTTTTTGAGGGCCGCCGGATCGACGCCGTAGGTTGAAACGGGGTCGGCGCCGACGACATACAGCGCGCCGAGACTGCCTGTGCCTGCTGCGTCGAAGATGGCCGATGCGTCGAGGCCTGGCTGCGAGGGCAGGCTGGGGTATTCCGCGACGAAAACGCCTGCGGAGGCGACCGGGACGTAGCCGGGAAGCAGGTCGGGATAGAGGCCCATATCGGCTGCGCCGCGCGAGTTGGCGTAGTCGCCGAGGCAGGCGAATTTGACGCTCTCTTTGCCGAGGCCCCACTTGACGAGGGATTCGATGGCTGCGCCGCGGTATTCTTCGCCGAAGACTACGAGCAGGGATTCTTCGGCGTGGATGGCGTCGCGGAAGGACTTGGCTTCGGCTGTGGCTTCGATGGCGTCGTCGTTGCCGTTCAGGAACTCGGTGAAGGATTCATAGCCTTCGAGCGGGAGCCGCAGCGACTTGAGCGCCTGACGCTCCAGCTTGATGGGGCTGTCAGTGGCGATGTACAGGCGAGCCTGATTGAGGCGGAAGTTGGTGCGGAGGTTCCAGGCGAGCAGCGGATGCTCTTCAGTGGGGTTGCCGCCGATGAGCAGGATCGCCTTGGCGTCGGAGGTGTCGCGCAGGCTGGCTGTGCGGCTTGTGGTTCCAGCCATGGCCTTGGCGAAGCCAGCGTAATCCGTGGAGCGGACGTGGTCGATATTGTTTGTGCCGAGCACGGTGCGGGCGAATTTCTGGAGGAGGTAGTTCTCTTCGTTCGTCGTGGTGTTGGAGCCGATGACTCCGATCCCACTGCGCGTGGAGCGGGCGTCTTTGAACTTCTGCGCGACGACGCGGATGGCGTGCTCCCATGTTGTGGGTTCGAGCGTGCCTTTGGCGTTGCGGACGAGAGG
>Ga0182024_10003898_pt1 | contig 34922 bp, 27 predicted proteins | sample P32metaG_FD_120480 | JGI IMG/M metagenome (GOLD analysis project Ga0182024, IMG submission 120480) | Permafrost microbial communities from Stordalen Mire, Sweden - P3-2 metaG (Illumina Assembly) | ecosystem: Environmental > Terrestrial > Soil > Wetlands > Permafrost | place: Sweden: Stordalen...
ATCATGGTCTTCATTATCCTTCGCTTGAAAAATGCAGAGATTGCCTTTAATGAAAACAGACAACCCTTGATAACAAGGGCTATAATTTAGATTGCGATCTTTTGGAGGATTATAGATGTATTTATTGTCAGAGAGAAGATGGATGAAATGAATCAAATACTCACCTTTAGGCTTTACAACCAGCCAGTCGCCATGTACCAACGTTTGATAGGTTTCATGGGGAATGTAGGTGTTGTGGGTGTAAGGAATATCTCTTAAAAGAATAATATTATCATCACCTTGTGAAAGAGTAATTTGATTGTTCATCCAAGTCACATGATATTTTTCTTTAAAAGGGTTCTGATCTGCGGAATTTAATTCATAAACAAAAAGATCGTATCGTGTTGTCCCCGGGACCGTGAGATAAATTAAGCTTCCCTCTTGTCGATGTTCGGTGACGGCATTTCCCATGCCTGTCCAGTTGGGAAGTAAAGCCTCAGTGATCGAAAGCGTATCGTAATTAATCGTATACTTACTGGATGTTCGTCCAAGGAGGACAACGATGAATTCAGAGGGGGAAAGGTTGCAGTGAAAAAGGACATTGCGACTCGTGATTGTTGTTCCGTGCAACTTGAGAGGAATTGTTTTGCTCACAATTCTAAATCCTTGCCTTTTTTGTAGTTCGCAGACCAAGGCAAGCTGATGATTGGATCGATTCTTTTCAAGCTTCAACAAAAAATTAAAAGGAGGTGAAACAGCCGCTGTCACGACTTCTCTTCCAAAAGCTATTTGCAGCGGTCTTGTCAGCCACACTTTCTCAATTAACTGTTTCCAGGACCGGTTGACGCGCATGGCAATTTTCCAATCCTGCTCCGTCAGCTTTCCAAATATGATCAAAAGGGGATCTTCAGGCAGATCGGACCAAGTTGCACGAGGGCGGGAAATGGATTGTGAATGATCAACACCGTTTGTCATGCCATTTATTATAACAAAGTGAGACATTAACTAGGGGGTTGTTAAATTGAATTTTTAATTTGAATTAGATGGGAAATTGTCCTGCTAAATACAACGGATAATAATGGAGTCTCTTCATTATTTTACGCTTCATCCCCTTAAATTACTAAAAAGTGACAGATTTGTCACAAATTTATAAGGGGCTGGTTGTAAATGAGTTGGATAAGATATGGCGAATGGTCGTTTTAGTTTCGGTGAAGATGTCTTGGTCATCGGCTAGCTGGTCAACTTCTTCGAGGGAGAACCAGCGGGCCCCTGGGGAAAGCGTCCCATGAAGAGGTTTGGCCAGGAAGATCATATCGATATGCTGATGGGGCGGCTGATCTCCATGGGCAGGAATGTTCTCCAGGAGGCAGAGGTAGGGCCGCTCAATGCTCGCAGCATTCCAAAAGTCGAGCCAGAGGTTTTCTTGCTGGATTAGCTCGATCTCCAAGCCTGTTTCTTCCCGAGCTTCCCGTTTGGCGCATTCTGGGGGTGTTTCATTGGTCTCGATATGCCCTCCGGGCGGAAGCCATTTTTTCAGCTTAGGGTGCATCAAGAGAAGGATTTTTCCCTGATCGACGATATAGGCAGTAGCGGTGAAATGTTTTTCCATCGCCATATCATAACACAATTGAATTAAATGGGATTGAGAACAGCCCAGTCGAAAGCTGTCAGTTTATCGAGCTGGGTTTCGCTTAAGCGTCTGCGCTTGACCCGTTTTGGAAGAGGGCTCTGTCCTGGAGCTGGTGTTCTTAGCATCGGAGGCTTATTAATATAGGCATCCATGGTGCGTTGGATGATTCCATTGAGATGGGATTCCTGGCTGATGACGTGGAAAAGGTTCTTCCCATAAGACTGGATTAAAGAGCTTACAACGGAGTTTACTCCAGGCATTCCTAGGGTGATTACAAGTGTTGCATCAGCGAAAGTGGGCTTCGCATCGACTTTAACGTAATTCAAGTCGCTTGCCCAGCGATCAAAGTTGAGCAGGAATTCATTGACTATTTTGACTTTAAACAGCTTTTCATGGCGGTGTGCAGCCTTAGCCGTTTTTTCTCTATATCTTTCCATCACCGCTTGGAGGGATGCTTGAAGAGGGTGCGCATCAAGGGCGCGAGGATGTCTTTCTTTGCCTTTCTCAAAGAGCAGCTTAGAGGTATAGGCCTCTATCGTTGTAAAAATGTCTTTTTCTAAAGCGTCGACATTGAGAAAAGAAGGATTGAGGATTTTGAGCTGGGATAGAGTTGAAAGAACTTCTTCTTCCGTATCAAAGGGGTTTTGTAAATCTTTGCTTAAATGCTGCAATTTTAGATCGACTAACGATCGATCGGCCTCGACGGGAGTGGGCTGGGCAACGCTATCGTGTGTTTCTTGCGCCCTTGCAAGGCTTTCATCGAGATAAGGCATCAAGAGCGCTGCTGTAGCTGCATCGACTTTCTTCGGGATATCATCCCGCAGTTTTGCCATCGACTGATTAAATTCGGTAAATAAACCTTCAAGAAGGTTTAGGGCCCTGGCGTCGGGGTTGTTGGAAATCCGCAAGAATTTTTCCTGGAATGTCCTGACATGCTGTTTGATGGTATTGACAATGACGTTAGCATTAGTCTGGTAACGCTTGTCCGTGCGAGTGCTCTCTTTGACGATCTGGAGAATATTCTCGCCTAATAGGCCTAGCTCTTGGTTTAAATCTTCTTCGACTTTTTTCTTGTCTTCCTCTGTGACGATGACAGGATTTGCTACGAAGCTGGCGGTATTTGTACTCTTCAAAGAAGATAAGATGATGCCGTTAATAAATCCTTCCTCGCTGCATATGTCGACGGCCAGTTCGGTAACGGTGTTTTTCACCATAGTGATCGGATTGGCAATCTTAGAGTGTGTGGGATTGTTCACTTGGCCTTGCAGAGAAGCAACAAGGCCTCTTCCATCTTTTCCTAAGAAGTTGGTCAAGTCATCCTGTGCCGAGCGCGCTTCTCTGAAGTCAAAGCCTTTCATGAAAATTTCAAAGGCCGCAACGGGATTCGGCAGGGGTTGGCTTTCTTGATGAGTCCCTGTAGCCTCGGGGCTCGCCAATACTTTGAGGAAATGGTCGATCAACGTGTTAATCTTCTCAGCGGCGGCTGGATTGGTATTGGAAGGCCGATAGGCAGGATCTTCTTTTCTTGGCTTCAAACGGTTCAATCTGACCTGCTGCAGCATGGTGACGAGATTTTTTTTCAAGCTGTGCCAAGAGTGCCAGGAATAGGAGCTTCCAACTCCGAGAGAGTCTTTCACGGTGCCGAATAAGCCGGGGCACATGCTGACAATGCTCTTTTTTAAGATAAAGCGGATCGACTCATTCAAAGTCCATTGAAAAGGAGCGACGACCTTACCTGCCAGCCAAGCCAGGCCGGCCAATCCTTTAAACACGCCTTTGCCGAAGAGGCTCGACCGAGTGGCCTTCTCTAAGCATTTCATCCGAGCTGACCGTGTCCAGTGTTGATGGATAGGATCGATAAACTGGTCAAGGAAGGCTTCGACAAAAGTATCAAGAAGCTGTTCGGTAGTTTGCGCATCCGGGTTCTTGTTAGCGAGGAGGGCGGCAAGCAGTTTTGGGACGGATCCTGCAATTTTTAGATTTTGTCCATTAAGAGCGTTTCGATCTTTGTCAATGTCAGCAAGGGCTTTTTCCGTATTGGATAAATGATCGTTAACGGGATTGATCAAGAGATCGGTGATATGTTGAAGCTGCTGCTCAGGAGATAAATTTGCAAAATGGACAAGAGTGCCTTTCAGCTTATTGAACAAACTATTCAAGTAAGATGAAATCAGTGAGGGGAGAAACTTGCAGCGCAGCTTTGCATGATACCGCACGAAGATATTTCGATCGGAATTGTCAATAGCGCGCTCAAGGAGCATTTGAAAGACGTTTTTGGAACTCATTCCCTCGATCTTCATCTTCTGCGAGACTTCGAGCAGAAAGTTGACGAGATTGGTTCTTTCGTTAGGAGGGTCGATGCCTAATTTTACACAATCGATGCCCATCGCGTTAAGATCAAGAGTAGATATTCCCAGAGTCGTATTGAGAATGATTGAGCCTAAGACCATTTTGATCGAATTAGATTTCAGCATATCGATCTGAGCTTGGATGCCCGTAATCGTTTCTTCTTTGGAAAGTGTTGCGGAAGGCGGTGCATTCTCTACATTTAATAGCCTTTCCAATCTCTGCCGTTCGCCTATTTTTGTCAGGATGTAGGCGGCATGCTTTTCGACGTGGGGAGTCAGAATGTCAATTAGACGCAGCATCTCGTTTTCTTTACTCTTATCGAAAATGATAGAGGTGTTTTTGAGATCAGCGCAAAATTGCTCGAAAAACGGCTTCTCAGCGGGGCTGAATTCTTTGACAAAATCTTCTAATCTTTCAGCCAGCTCATTCCGGTTTGCCTGGCTGCCGGTTTTTCCATTCGCAATGTTATTTTGAATTTCTTCGACCACAATGTGGAGGTGCAGGAACATCTCAGGGTGGTTTTGAACAGCCCAGCCGATGATTGGATCCTGAGCTGCCTTCACCAGGCTTACAACCCCGTTAGCACCCGCTTGAAGCGTCGCGGTAATACCACTTGCTGCAGTAGCAGCCAATTGGAGGGTGGCTCCCAGCCAGGTCGTTTGGACCTTGCCTACAGGGGCTGGCAAGGCGTCGGACCGGAAAGGGTTCCACCAATAGCCTTGTTTTTGAACTGTTGTAGCCATAATAAGCCTGTTAAAATTTAATACTAATTATATACTATTTACAATTTTATTACTATTTAAGCACATAATTAAAATTATTAGTATAAGCGAGATGTTTTAATGCATGTATAATGGAAGATTATTATCTAATGACTTGATAGTTAAGGAGATAGGTCGCTGAAATAAAGGATTGAAGATGAGCAGCTTATGACTTAGGCAGAGGTCTGGGACGGACTTGACCCTGGATTTTTTCAATTTCCTTACGGGAAACCTCCAGATAAGCCTTGAGGACATACCATAGGAACCCTTTGACATTGTGGTTTTCGCCTAGGAACTGGAAAAAGGTATCTAACTGGCCCAAAATGACGGTGGATAGCCCTCCCTCAATTTTCCCAGCGTATTGGACAAGAAATTGTTGGTAAAGCTCATGCTGCGACCGTTCCACATCGCAAGTGAAGTGCTTAAGGCTTTTTGCCCAGTCTGCAAGATTATCGACCAGATGTCGGGTATGCTGATATTCTTCAGCCATCCTTTTTGAAAGGCCTTCAGCTTGCTGCTGGTTTGCTTCAATGGCCTGTTCGACTTCTTGGCGGAGGTCTAGGATAAGGCCGTTCAAATGGGTTTGATTGTCCATTTTCGCTGCCTCAGTTTTCATATCCACAAAAGCTCTCTGCAGGGCGGAAATAACGGTTTGTACAGGTGCAGGGTAAATTTTATTGGTCACTCTTTGGAGCATCAACTGAAGCTCTGCATAAAATTTCGTCGCATTCAGTATAGGTTCGGGGCCGGAAGTAGCCCTATCTAAAGGATCTCTCAATTGCCCAAGATCTTCAATAAGCTCTTGTACTCTTCGCCGGTTGGATGCCAAGTTGTCGAGTTCGGTGATTTGTTCAGAAATAGGTCTGCGAAGGTCATAAAATCTGTCTCGCATAGCATTGATGTGGACCATGGCGGACGGATTGGTCGAGTCTTCAGCACGCTCCAATAGCTGAATAACGAAATCGTAAAGGAGCGTGACCCGCATTTTTGAGAGATGGTCAAGCGCTGGGCGTGTCAATGTATGGGCGGCATTAAATTCAGCTTGAAAATCAGAAATGCCTCTTGGAAGATTGTCGACAAAAAAGTTAGCTTCCGACTGGATGCGTTTGGAAGGATCTAATCTCTCATCAAGGGCTTCTTGGATGCCTGATTTGACGGCGCCTTGAAGATGTTTATAAAACTCTTCCTCAAGCCGAATCTCTTGCGGCTTGCCCGAAGGTATGCATTGTTCACGCATATTTTGCAGCACTTCCAAAATACTTGCCGAAAATGGTTCTTTTCCAAGGAATAATTGAAGCCCTTGGATGATTTGTTCCGCTGCTATCTTGCCCGGGGCAAGCTTATCGATGGCTTGCATACCTAAGTCATTGGGAGCTAATTTCTGACGTAATGAGGCCAGGTCGGATCCTTGCAGGTACAAAATTTTTAAGAAACTTAGCACGAGTTTGCTGATATTGGTTCTGATGCTTCTATCGACAAAGACCGTTTGCTGAGCAGCGGAGTGTGTTGGGGTATCGTCGGTCTGTGCCCTTAGCCTTTTTTTCTCCAGCTTATTCAGCAGCGTCTTATAAAGAGAATCAAGGGCCAGCTTCCCAAAATCCCAGGAAGACTCACTAGAGTCCTTTAATTTGGAATTGATTGTCCTGACAGCAACGATTTTAAACACCTTGCGAAGGATCTTTTGAAAGCACCATCGTCCGGGCGTTGAGATGATATCGACACCCCAGCAGAGATAAGACCAACCAGTAAACCAAATGAAAAATACAGGCGTTGGAGATTGCTGGGCCCGTTGATAAAAATGGTTGGTTGCAATGCTGGCCCAATTTAATGAAGGTGTATATTGATCGATCAGTGAGCTGACTAAGCGGGCGATCAGATCTTTTGGGGTTAGATCCTTGAGGTTTTCATCTTTGATCCTGATCTTGGCGATCGCGGCGCTGATGGCCTTTTCTACAGTTGTGATGTTGTCGGGATTTTGTGCAACGGAGATATATTCGGATTGAAGCTTGCCCATGAACTCACGGCCGGGCTCAATGAGTATTTTAACAAGGAGGTTCAATCGCTCTCCCTGACTCAATCCAATTAAATGTAGGACAACGTCTTTGCTTTGGTCCACAATATGATTGATGATGAAATAAAGAGGACGGGCCAGCACCCAGCACATCAGTTTCTTCCAGGTTTTTTGGAAAACATTTAAGTCGGAGTTTTTGAGTTCGGTAAAAATTAAATGCTGAAAATTATTGAGATCTTGAGGGTCCAAAGCTGTGTTGGATTTCTTGATCAGGCTGGCCAGAAGCCCTCCGTTTTCCTCATCCGGCTTGCGGATAATGCTTTCGGGAAGAATAAGGAAGGCTAGCAGGATTTTGAATCCCAGAGATTTCAAATGGTCGAATTCTTGAATGATCGAAGGGACCGTATCTTTAGGCGGTACTTGAGAGGAAGGAAGAGGGTTCAATCCATCATACATACGGGGGTGTTTGACACGGAGGCTGGTGCCGGGGGTAGCAGGGATAGCAGAGGTGGGCTTCCCCAAAATTTGCATAGCCACTCTTTGCCCTATCTGTCTTCCATGAAACTGCTGTTGATATCCCCAACATTTCTCGATGAAGTCATAAAGCGGGTTGACGAAAGGCCCGTCAATAGGAGTATTGTCTTTCAAGGCTTGCGATAATACTTTGAATTTATTTTCCTGTGCAAAATCCAGCCCTACTCTATATCCGTTGTTGAACGATTCTGCTAAGTAAGTTTTTTGGTGGGAAAGAAAATCATCCAAAGAAGCGATCGTTTGTCTTCTTAACTCCGCGTTTATTTCATTTCCTGAGGAGACGATTCTGTTGAGATCTGCCAGATAATCGCGCAGTCTCTTCAAAGGAGTGTTGGGTTGTGGAGTGACTATATAACCAACGCCTGTAGTTGCAGCTGCCTCCACAATTTTTGCGGTGGCCTTGAGAGCGCCCCAATTTATGGCTGCTGAAGTAAGGCGGGAAGGAAGAGCAGCAATGCCCCAAAGAGTTCGATATGCCAAATTGACTGCTGTTACCGTAGCAGAAAGCTGAGCCTGTTGTTCCAAGGGGGATAAGGGAGGCAGAGAAGCTCGTGGCCAGAAATCGAAATACCTTCTTGGGGCTGGAGCCGAAGGTGGGGCAGGATGAGCAGGGGCGGCGGGTTCTTGAGCTGGTAATGGGGATCCTACTGGAACTTGAATTGCTGGTGAAGCGGCAGGTAAGGGGGAGTCTGAATCGTCATCACCTAATAGTACCCGAGGAGAAGAAGTTGCAGGTAGAATAGGGGATTCAACGAATGGATCAGATGCGGCTGGCGAAGCGGCAGGTAAGGGAGGGACTGAGACGTCATCAACTGATGGCAGCCGAGGAGAAGAAGCAGCAGATGACGAAGAAGAGGAACTATCATCCGAGCCAGGAACTTGCCCATTTACAAGAACTGGTGGCGGGGTAGTTGGGGGGGAAGGGGGATCTACTCTCGCAGCATCAGGGTTTACGTGATTTTGATTGACGGGTGGACCCATATTTGCTGGGTGGGGAGCTATAGATGATGCGGCATGATTGGGTATTCTTTTTCTTCTTCTTCTGAGGTTGGGAATATAGCTTAACCCGATGGTGAAAACTTCGTAAGCGCTTGTTAGATAACTCTGGGATCCATTTTTGATTGGTTGTGTCATAGATTATCATCGCTATTTTAGTCATCAGTTATAAAGGAATTCTTCGTTTATTGCCATGGCAAAACAATAAGCCTATCCTAATAAATTCTCATATGATCTTTTCGCACTTTTCAGCTTTAAATCCGATCATCGACTATGACCCATATTTTTTAATATGAGTCATAGTCGATGATCGGATTTAAAGCAAAAATTGTAGGAAAGCTCATAGAGAGAGTTTATTAGGATAGACTCATAATTTCATAAGTTCGTTTTTTGTTTTACAAAGTCCAATCGGACTTTGTAAAACACCCTCTTAGAATTGTGTAGGGAAAACAAAATGGATTTGACTACGCATTGATGGAGTGCTATCTTCGTTAGTTTATGAAAAAAAGTCTTTTGATCGCATGCTCATTACTGACATTGCCGCTGATATCCGATGAGGATAATTGGTGTTTGAATGACGGCTTCACGATCTGGGGAGATGTTGCATTTTATCGTCGGGGCGAGGGGAATAATCATCGCTTAATTATCGATGAGAGCGGAGGCGACTGTGTTTCTAGAAGGCTCGTGAGCAATTTCGGCTATTTGCCTGGTTTTCAAGTGGGCATGGCCTATATGACTCTCCATTCGCTTTTAGAGGCGAAATATTTGTACGTCGAAAAGTGGGAAAGTTCTTGCCATAGGCATGACCCTATCCTTCTCTATTTTTCTGAAAGCAATCCTGATTACACAACCGATTTTTCCGGGGCTGATACAGCTTCCGCAAAATACGCCTCGCAGTTCCAAAATGGAGAGGTGAATTATTTTCGATACATTACGCCGCGTCGGGGTGATTATTTTTCAGCAGGCTGGCTCTTTGGCGTGCGGTATATGGTCCTCGATGAGGATCTCGAGGTCAAGTTCCATAACGGATCCGATGTAAGTTCCTATGTGGTCCATACATGGAACCATATCCCGGCCATTCAAGCAGGGGGTACCGTCGGATGGAATCCGATGAGGACATTAAGCTGGGACCTGACGGCAAAGCTGGGAATGGGTTTTGACTGCAGCAGACAAAAAACTTTTTGGGGCGACCTCAACGATACGGTTGCCATCCGCAACTATCAAGCTTCAACATTTTCTGTACCTCTGGTGGTCGGGGCCGCTCTTTCCCTGACATACCAGCCCTGGAGATTTATCAACTTACACGCAGATTACGAATTAACTTACTTGAATGGAGTCGTCTTAGCTCCCGATCAACTCGATAAAACTTCCAAGTCCCGTCATCGCATCCGCGCCATCGGTCAAGCTATGCTTTATGGCTGGACTGCTGGGATCGCATTTACATTTTAAGAAGCTCTCTTAGATAAAAAAAAGCTGGAGATTACTCATAACATGAGACGGCGCTCTTAAGGCTGCTACCTTCCGGTTCTGACCTGGTTCGAACTGCCTCATTTCACGAGGTCCCCAGCAAGGGTTTCATTTTACCCCGAAACGGGGTAAAAATTCAATTTAAAGATTTTACTTTCTCCAGTTTGGTTTGAGGGAAAAAGGCTTCCAGGATCTGGGGTGCTTTTTCACCTTTTTCCGCTTGGGCCTTAGCGCTATAAATGCAAAGGCCGACGCCGGGCCCTTCGCCAAAGCCGGTAAAGACAATTTCCTCTCCTTTAGTCTCTACAGTGAAATCATTGCTGCGGAGCTTTTGAGGTCCGACGATCCTTTGAAAGGTCGTGAAATCAAAGTCTTTTACTTGGGTCTCTCCAGTGACTTTGACAGCATAGACCTTATCAGCCTGCGGAGTAACATAGAGATCGATGCTTGTCACATGCGGCAGGTCTGTTGCCTGGGCAAGCAATGTTTTAGGCAGAGAGCAGGTCCATTTGCTCTGTTGGCGGTCTTTCGCGGCAATAGGAGCAGCGACGCCGGGAGGCGTGCTGAGCGCTTTGCGGAAAACAGCTGCAAAATCAACGGTCTTTCCGGCGCTGTTTTGCGTCCATGTCGCAGCAAAAGGGGCGTCATTGAAAGTCAAGATCGTCTGGTAGGTTACATCGACAGCTCGGTCGATATGTTTTTTGGGGAGGAGGCTGGCTCCTTGATAACCGACTTCAGAAGCGGTCACGTGCCAGGCAGACTGTTTATTGCGGCTTCCGATAAAGTAGGCGTTGGTGCGGGCGACGATTGCAACGGCATTCATCACTTCCTCATGCAAAGGCTGAACAAATGAAGAAGATAAAGTGGACTTCAGATACGGCTCAACGCCGACTTCATTGATGATATTGAGTTTTCCATCATTGCTCCACACCTCAATGCATCCCTTATATTGAATGCCATTGACTAAGAGGCTGCTTTGCGTGTCGATCGGAACAAAGCGGAGTTGATGGTAGCCTTTAAAGTCTTCACCCCATTTCAGGCCGTATTCTCCGACGGTGATAGGATGGCGCTTGCTATTGATCCCTGAGGATACTTTAGTATCGTCCAGCGGATAGTAAATCTCATACCGGCCTTTGGCTTCGAGGATAGCCTCGGAAGCTTGACGGTGCAGGAGCACCTTCACAGTGGCAGGTTTCGATTTTTGAGAAACGTCTGTGGCTTGAGGAGATGCTGCTGAAACGGTAATAGCCGCCAGCACGACGCTCCAAAAAGTCACTAGTTTAGCGAATGTTTTCATACAAATTCTCCCTGAGTAAACTTAAGTGGAAGTGTCCTTCCTAAATGTGTATAGGCCAATTTCGTGGCCTCGCGTCCGCGCAGTGTCCGTTTAAGGAACCCTTGCATAATCAGATAAGGTTCGTAAACTTCTGCGATCGTCTCGGCCTCTTCACCAATAGCGACGGCAAGTGTGCTCACGCCGACAGGCCCGCCGTTATGATGGTCGATGATGACGCTTAAAATCTTTTTGTCCATCTCATCGAGACCCCGTTGGTCGATGGCGAGCATTTCAAGGGCTTGGCAGGCGGCTTTTTTATCGACGATTGCAATGTTGCGGGTCTGAGCATAATCGCGGACCCAGCGTAAGAGATTGTTTGCAACACGCGGGGTGCCGCGGGCGCGGAGTGCAATTTCTTGGGCAGCGGAACTGTCTAATTTGACCTTGAGGATCTGGCTCGACCGGAGGATGATCTGCTCCAATATGTTGGGTTCATAATAATCGAGGCGAGTTGTGAAAGGGAAGCGGGAGCGGAGGGGGCTGCTCAAAAGGCCGACGCGAGTTGTCGCGGCAACGAGGGTAAAATGGTTGAGTTTGACTTGGACGGAGCGGGCCGACGGTCCGCTGTCGATCAAGAGGTCGAGGGCAAAGTCTTCCATCGCAGGATAAAGATATTCTTCGATCGTTTTGGAGAGACGATGGATCTCATCGATAAAAAGGACGTCGCCTTGCTTTAAGTTCGTTAAAAGGCCCGCGAGGTCGCCGGCTCTTTCGATGACAGGTCCTGAGGTGACGGTCAGGTTGGTGCCCATTGTTTTAGAGATGACATGTGCCAGCGTTGTTTTTCCGACTCCCGGAGGTCCGTGAAAAAGACAATGGCTGAGAGGTTCATTTCTCTGCTGGGCGGCCGACATCAAAACGTCGAGCCTTTCCCGCACAGCTTCCTGTCCGACAAAGTCGTTAAGCGACTGGGGACGGAGCGTCGTTTCCAGCTTTTCGTCCGGTTTTGTCCAGGTGGATTCAATAAAATTATCGGGTGCCATTTACAAAACTGTAGCAAAAAACGATTTGCCGAGCTATACCTTTTAAAAACAGAAAGGATAAACCAATGAGCATCAAATCAGATAAGTGGATCCGCCAAATGGCCCAGAAGCACGGAATGATCGAACCTTTTGTTGATGGCCAAGTCCGCTATTGCGAAGGGCAGAAAGTGATCAGCTATGGCCTTTCGAGCTATGGATACGACCTTCGCGTTGCACGAGAGTTCAAAGTATTCACCAATATCAATAACTCGCTCATCGATCCAAAAAATTTCCGCGACGATGCTTTTGTCCATATTGAGGGCGACTATTGCATTATTCCTCCGAATTCTTTTGCCCTGGCCCGCAGCGTTGAATATTTCCGCATTCCCAGAGATGTGCTGACAATCTGCCTCGGAAAATCGACCTATGCCCGTTGCGGCATTATTGTGAACGTGACTCCTTTTGAACCCGAATGGGAAGGGCATGTCACCCTTGAGATCTCCAATACGACCCCGCTTCCAGCCAAGGTTTATGCCAACGAAGGGCTTGCTCAAGTGCTCTTTTATCAAGCCGCAGAAGTTTGCGAGACCTCTTATGCCGACCGCCGCGGCAAATATATGTGTCAAACGAACATTACACTCCCGATCGCCTAAATATTTCAGTCTTAACAATTTAAATCGTTGTCGAAAATCTTTTCGTGCGATAAAATCGCATTTTAAAAAATTTCTCTTCGCAAAAAAACTTATCTCCATACAATCGGGCTTAAGATGGCTACAATTCATACAATCCAACGCCTGTCGCTCGCTCGGCGCAGCTGGCTGCACCGGTACTGGTGGGTGATTGCTTTTGCCTCCCTCTGCGGAATTGTTTATCTCCACGCCATGCGGCAAAAAAATGTTGCTTACCAAGAAATGGCCGGCCGCCTTCAGTCGCTAGAAAAAGAAAAGGTCCTCGCCCTAGTCGAGCAGGAACATCTGCTCCTGCAAATCCAAAGCCAATCAGATCCTGCCTGGGTTGAAATGGTGCTCAAGCGCAACCTGGGCCTTGTTCCCGAAGGCCAGACCAAAGTCTATTTCCATCAAGATTAAACAGTACTAGTGATTTTTTTTAAAATTTGAGCTAATATCAGCAAAAGATGACGTTATTAATTTTGATTCTTGCGGTGCTTCTCTTTTTCTCCGGGCTTTTTTCTGCCTCCGAGACAGCGCTTTTTTCCCTCTCATCGTTGAAGGTCAAGACCTATAAGCAGAACAAAGATCCTCGCAAGCAATTGATCGCTCAGCTGCTTTCTTCGCCCCGCGATCTTTTAGTGACGATCATCATGCTCAATGTCGCGGTCAATATCTTGGTACAAAACGTGACGGCATCGCTTTTTGGAGAGGCGTCCAGCTGGACGCTCAATGTCGGAGTACCATTGGCATTAACGCTTATTTTAGGCGAAGTGATCCCCAAGTCGCTCGGTCTTGTCAATAACGACGCCATCTCTTACCGAATCGCCCCGATCATGCAGCTTTTGCAGACGATCTTGATGCCGATCAGGCGTGTGCTGGTCGCTCTGACAACTCATATTTCCCGTGTCCTTTTTTTCTTTTTAAGAAAAGAACAGGACATCTCCATCGATGAGCTTCAACATGCCCTGAGGACATCCCGCCAATTCGGCGTCTTGAATGAAGAAGAGGCCGAATTGGTCCGGGGATATTTAACGCTGCAAGAATCGACCGTCAAAGAAAGGATGCGCCCCCGCGAGGAAGTGCTTTATTTCGACCTCGATGAGCCACTATCCAAGTTGATGCACCTCTTTGTCGACCAGGAATGCTCCCGCATCCCGGTCTGCGATAAAGGGCTCGACAAGATCATTGGTGTTGTCACGAGCCGGCTCTTTTTTCTGCATCGGGAGAACATTCATACGATCGAGGACCTTAAGACGATCTTAGAAAAGCCTTTTTTCGTGCCTGAGACAGTGCCGGCTAAAATACTCTTACGGCAATTTTATGACAGGCAGGACTCATTTGCCATTGTCGTGGATGAATACGGCTCCGTCTCGGGGATTGTCGCCTTAGAAGACCTTGTGGAAACGGTCATCGGAGAAATTGTCGACCGGCGCGACGATAAAGATCTCTATACGCTCTCTGGAGAAGATGTGATCATCGCCAGCGGGAAAATGGAACTCTCTGAGCTTGAGAAGATCTTCGATGTCTCTTTTTTAACCGAAAATAACATGGTGACCATCGGCGGCTATCTCACTGAAAAGATGGGAGATATCCCTAAAAGCGGCAGCAAATATATGACCGATGATTTCCTTTTTCATGTCTTGGCCGCTGAACCGACACGTGTCCGCCGCGTCTATATCCGCCGCCTGAGGAAAAAACGATGAACCACTCTTGGGAGTTTTTTCTTATCATCATCTTGGCCTGTCTGGTGGTCCAAGGATTTTTCGCCATGGCTGAGATGGCCTGCGTCTCTTTTAATAAAGTGCGGCTCCAGTATTATGTCAGCAAAAATAACCGCCGAGCGATTTGGCTCAATGATCTTCTGCAGCATCCGGGCCGCCTCTTTGGAACTGCCCTTATTTGCATCAACACAGCGCTTCAGGTCGGCTCTGAAGCCGCCCGCCGTTTCTATGAATCTATCCATCTCAGCCCTGATTGGGCCCCTTTGTCGCAGGTTTTTATCGTTATTATTTTTGCCGAGATCGCGCCTCTCTTTGCCGGCCGCAGGTATGCCGAACATGCCGCAATGATCAGCGTCCCTATTCTTTATTTTTTCTCATTTATTCTCCGTCCCATTATCTGGCTGTTTGATGGGTTATGCCGTTTTGTCTATCTCCTTGTGGGAAGTTCTAAAAAAGTAGGCTCTTACCTTAGCCGGGAAGAGCTTCAGAAGATCTTAGAAGAAAAAGATGAAGAGGAGTTCAACACGATCGCCTCGCATATCTTTGCACTGCGAAATATGACCGCCAAGGATCTCATGCAGCCGCTCAAGAGCGCTCAGCTCATTCCTTCCATTTGCACCGTCTCTGAGATGCGCTCCTTGCTCAATTCTCGTTATTCTCCCTTTGTGCCGATCTATCATAAAGAGCCGGAAAACATCATTGCGATCGCTTACCCTCGTGACCTCCTCAGGCTCCAGGAAGGCAAAAAAGTCCGTGATTATGCCAGAGCTCCCTGGTTTATCACCGAGAAAGACTCGATCATGGCGATTTTACGCCAGTTCCGGCGCAATAACCAAAGCGTGGCAATTGTGCTGAGTGATGCAGGCCTCGCCATAGGCATTCTCACATTAGATGAAATCATCGATGAGATTTTTGGCCTATCGGACAGCTGGATGTCATTTGAAGAGATGCTGCCGAAGAGCCAGCATATTATTGTCGACCGGACTTTTCCGGGAGATACCCGGATCGATGAGTTCAACAAGACCTACCATGTCAATCTCGATGCTCATGGCGTAGAAACTCTCGAGGAGCTTGTGACAAAACTTCTCGGCCATGCACCCGTCCTCGGCGAATCAGTCCGCATCGATCAGTTCGAGCTCACCGTTGAAGAGGCTTCCCTCTTAGGCGGTGCCAAATCGATCGCTATCCGCACGATCTATTAACCTTCTATTGGGAGAAGAGAGAGAGTCTCGATAATTCTGATCTCTTGGGTGCGAGGATTGACCCGGATATGAAGAATTTCTCCAGGGTCAAAAAGATCCGAATCATCAATAGCTACATCTTTCGGAAATTTTTTAACCGCTTCTGCAGAGGGTTGATTCCCGAGAGGCCCCGAAATCTCTTCAATGGCTGCCAGATTTAATAGAGAACGGATAGCTCCATTGCTCGTGCAGAAGATCACGGATTTTCCAAGATATTTGGGTGCAGTAGTAAGACAGAAACTCCGGACTCGATCGATCACTTCACAGTTCGTTTCAGCTCCGTCAGCTTGCCGGGAGACCAGTTTTTGTACTCGTGTGAGCTTGGAATAAGCCTGCCAAGAAGGCATCTCTTTACATTCTTTGGTTGTGAGGCCGAGCAAACCGCCGTGATTAAGCTCGTCGAGGGACCTTTCAATAACTTGAAGAGGCAGGCCAAGTTTCATAGCTATTGGTTCTGCCGTTCCGATGGTTCTTTTAAAGTTAGAAGTAAAAACAGCGGAAAAGGGTCGAAGCGCTGCAATCTTATCGGCTAAGAGAGGAAGTTTGTCTATGCTTTTTTGAGTCAGATCCAAATCAAACTGAGAACCGCGGTCGCAGCCCCCACACCATACTTTTCCTTTGGCATGCTGCTCTGTTTCAAAGTGAGGTGTCAAATAAAAATCACAATAGTCATTTTCTGAACTCGTTGGAGTGGCCATGATAAATTCTCCTTTTTATGGAAGAATTATACCAGAGAAAGGGGATAAAATCTAGTTTTCTATCTCTTTGAAAATAAGGGAGTTAAAACTAAAATATTCTGCTGGACAAAGGCAATGGCTGATATCTGCGCTCATTTAAAAAATCTAAGAGCTCCCGCTGCCTTTGGTCGAGCTCAGCAAGAGAGTCCAAAGGAGCGTTGCTATGGGGATCACAGATAAATCCCGTATCATTTAAGTTGTAGAAATAATTGCCACTAGGCTCTCTGGGAGAAAGTCCTAAATAGAAAGTTTTTTCAGTGGGAGAATTAGGAAGTCGGAAGGGTGCACCCGCGTAGTTATCTCGCTGATAAGGAATTAAATAAATATTGCTGTTATTGTGGCGTAAAAACCGTTCGATCTGCTGTAAAGTTAAGCCGTTGCTTACACATTTAATAATTTCATCATAGATGGGGCCTAATGTGCGTGCATTCTGGTCTAAATATAGAAGCTGGTCCAGGTCGTCTTTGCGAAAGGAGGCCGCCGTTCTATAATAAACTAAATAGAGGCCCATGCATCTTATCCACAGTGGAAAAGAAGCACTGTAGGCAACAACAGCCGTAACGGCGAGCCCGGCGGTCCAGCTGATCCATGCCGCGGCAGAGCGAGAATAGCGGTCTCTAAATATGCGATGGGCTGCTTGTTCAACCAAGACGGGCAGGCTGGCTAAAGCAAAATGTTGCCAGCCGATGCCGCCTGGTAAGGGGCCTTCAGGTCGTCTAATTTTCATAGGAAAGATATTACTCAATGTCTTTGCTTTTTGACGAGTAGAGAAATTATTTCAAGGGCAGTGCCGATCTCTTGCTCAGTGGTCATCCGGCCTAAAGAAAAGCGGATGCTGGTGCGGGCGAGTGATGCGGGGATCTGCATGTTGAGGAGGATGGGGGATGGCTCCAGGCCGCCGGAGGTGCAGGCTGAGCAGGGGATACCGCCTCCAATAAGCGACTTAATGTTTTTTTGAAATTAAAAAATAGTTAATATAATGTTCAATTCTGTATTGTAGTTAACTTTGTTGTATTATATAATTATCGCATTAACAAGAGGGGAATTATATATGGCAATTCAAGCAACTAAGCGAACTAGTGATGCTTTAGATGGATCTAGCAAAATTCAACGTGTAAGTCAACCTGAGGTCGATCAAGAACTGGTCACTCGTATTTTAAAATTTTTACCACCTGAAAGCCGCACGATAACGCCCGGTTCTCATGAGTGGAATCAGCTAACTAATGATAACAGCTTGTGGATGCAAGTTTGGAATGACGCTTTGCCTCGATGCCCTGTTCTTCCATTCCTTAATGAAACTAAAATCAAAAAAAGTGGAAAGCCAAAACAACATACCAGGACTCCAAAAGATATCTATCTTTTCGTTTACACAATGCTTAAAAACTTTGACTTCACATCTATCCGAGGCCAGAGGTTTGCAAATCGTCAAGAATTCTTTAAATCGATTACTGCTTTGGACAAATGTGAAGACCAGTTGTTCGTCGAGATAGATCAATTGATGTCTATTGCTGTTAATAGAAACAGACTTCTTATACCCAGAACGAATTAAGCAGTTAGTTTAGTTCCCAATTTCGACCATTTTACCGGCGACGGTAAAATGGTTTTTTTTTAGGGTCAGAATTTTTGCTTCTTCACGAGCTGAGTTATCAGTTCAATGGCGGTGTCAATCTCTTGCTCTGTGGTCATCCGGCTTAAAGAAAAGCGGATGCTGGTGCGGGCGAGTGATGCGGGGATCTGCATGTTGAGGAGGATGGGGGATGGCTCCAGGCCGCCGGAGGTGCAGGCTGAGCCGTGGCTGGCAGCGATGCCGGCGAGATCGAGCTGGAGGAGAAGGGTCTCTCCATCGATGCCGGGAAAGCCTATATGCACGGTATTGCAGATGCGGGGGCCTTCTCCATGGACGACGATGTTGCCGAGATTTTCCATGAGGCCTTCGGTGAGCTTATCGCGCAGAGTTTGCATTCGCTTGGTGGCGGCTGGAAGTTCTGTTGCTAGCAATTCTATCGCTTTTGCGAGGCCGACAATTCCGATGAGATTTTCTGTGCCGGCGCGGCGGCCATATTCTTGAGATCCGCCGGTGATCTGAGGGGAAAGTTTATAGGAGGAGCGGACAAAGGCAAGACCGATGCCGGTCGGGCCGTGAATTTTGTGGCCGGAAAAGGCCATCGCGGAGACTCCAGGAGGGATGTGAAAGGTTTCTTTGCCGAGGAGTTGGACTCCATCGACGATGAAGGGGATATTTCTTTGGTGGGCGATATGGGCGATCGCAGCGATGTCGGTCTTAACGCCGGTGATATTGTTGGCGGCGGTGAGGACGATGAGGCGGGTCTCGGGGGTGAGTGCTTCTTCGAGCTGATGCGGTTGAACGGCGCCCCAAAGTCCGGCGGGAAGATAGGTGATTTTTGCATCTAATGATTTGAGGGTTTCGCGGACGGCGGGATGCTCAACATTTGAAGTGATGATGTGGCTGGCGGGAAAGCCGCGGAGGAGCAGGTTAAGCGCCTCGGTGCCGCCGGAGGTAAAAACAAGTTCCTGGGGTTTGACATGGAGGGCATGCGCGATGGTATCGCGGGATTTAGTGAGAAGCTTTTTAGATTCTTGTCCGAAAGAGTGGATGCTGGATGAATTGAAGGGGATGGGAGTCAGGACTTCTTGCATGGCTTCGATGACGCGGGGATCGAGGGCTGTGGTGGCGTTATTATCGAGATAGATTTTTTTCATGGAGCTATTTTCACGATCAAGATGGTGATGTTATCGGTACCGCCGGCATTTTTTGCCGCTTCGACGAGTTCGATGGCGGCTTGCTTGATGCTGGGGGTTTGTCTCAGAATGGTTTCCATTTGACGATCGGCGAGGGCATCATGCAGTCCGTCGCTGCAAAGGAAATAAATATCTCCGGGTTGGACTTTTGTCTGATGGATGTCGGGCTCGATGGTGGAGGAAATGCCTAAGGCGCGGGTCAAGATGTTCTTGCGGGGGAAATCGGCGGCCGTTTGTTCGGTGAGCTCGCCTTGGGCCAGAAGTTCTTCACGAAGGGAATGGTCTTGTGTCAAACGTTCGAGCTGGTTGCGGAAGCGGTAAATCCGGCTATCTCCGATATTGGCGTAAATCAATTCTTTTCCTAAGACAAGTAAACAGCAAAGAGTGGTTCCCATGCCGCTGAGGTCGGGGTGTTTGCTGGCCAGCGATCGTATCCATGCATTGGCCTCTGTAAATCCTTGCCGGAGGTGGGCCTTGAGAGCAGGAATGGAAGGATGGGGATGCTGACGCAGGAACCGCTCAAGGGCGTCGCACAAATGAAGGACGGACTCTTTGGCTGCCACTTCCCCAGCGAGGTGGCCGCCCATGCCATCTGCCAATACATAAAAATGGTCGTCAGGCAGCTCGGCCCAGATATCTTCGTTGTTCGCGCGAGTCGTGCCGATATCGGAAATGCCGAAGCTTTCGATCAGGGGTAGCATGAGGTTCATGGGGGGGTACTGAGTTCTCCATAGAAGAGGGGGATTTTAGTCTGAAGATCGACGAGGGCAAAGATAAACGGATGGTCGGCGCTGAATTCTTTGGGGGGCTGGCCGGTCGAGCGCATATTGATCGATGCGGCTGTGGCGGCTGTAGCGACAATGCCGTTTTCATCGACGGCAAAGAACGCCTCATGGAGCACTTTGCTTAAGTACAGATCGAGCTTGCCATCGATGCCTGAGAAATTGGCGCCGGGAGTAAAGGCCGTAATGAGCCCCAGCTGCGAAAGGATTTGATTGAGATCGAACCGTTGCTTGAGAGTGAATTTGGGGAGGGTGACGTGGACTTTTTGAAGGGCCAGATTCGCTAGCGTCGAGTTGAACTTGTCCGAGGTCATCATCGAAGAAAGGCCTGAGAAAATTTTTTGTTTGGGAAGAAAGACGACGAGTGCGACATGGCCTCCTTCGATAGGAAGAGCGACAGTTTGAAAAGCATCGTCTTCTGCATAGGAAAATGAACCGGTATCCTGCATCATGGGTGTTTCCATTGTCGAAGCTGTATCGGTCCAAAAACTTTGCGGAGCGGTAAGTTTGGGATTAAAAGGCTTGAGAAACTTTCCGCTGAAATAAAGGGCGTTGGCAAGTACAAGGCGTGTGCTGCCATCAATGTCTTTAGGAGAAAAGAGCTGGGTGATTTTTTGGTCGGTGTTTTGCGCGATCCACTGATTGATAGTATCGACGGCGGCAGACGATGAGAAGTCAACATTTTCTACAGAGGCATGAAAATCGACTTCGATTGTTTTGCGAAAGTCTGCCCGGACGGTAAATTGGGGAGCGATCCAAAGGCTATTTGCAATTTTTAAATTCTTTTGGAGCGATTGGTTATTTGTATATAGCGCATCGGAGACTTGCGTTAGGTCGGAGGGAAGGCGTAGGACTTTTTGCATCTCTGTCAAAGTGTCGCCTTGGGCCCCGGCAGCTGTCATAGAGAGGCAAGAATAGATGGAGTAAGGAGAGAAGATCGTATTTTTATCATTTTTTGCAGCGGTATGAAAAAGATCCCAGCCAAATCCAGAGACACCGCTAAGTGGTGCATCAGCAAAGAGGGGGCAGAAGAAGCAGAGGGCTAATAGCAGTAGTTTTTTCATCTTTACTCCGATAGTAAAATTCGAGTGCTGCTGACAAAATTAAAGGCCATGTGCAGTCCGATCGAAGCATAAAGAGAACCCTGCCGTTCATAAATATAGCCTAAGAAGCAGGCGAACACAAATAAGGAGGGGATCAGTGAAAAATTGCCATAGCCTTGTTCTACAGAAAAGTGGAAAAGAGCAAAGCAAATAGAGGTGATCACGATCGCAGTTTTTCTCTGAAACCGTTGCTTCAAATAAGTTTGGAGGGCGCCTCGAAAGAGAAACTCTTCTACTACAGGAGCAATGACGACAATGGAAATCAAAGCAAGCATAGTCAGAGAAGGGGACTGAAGAGTAGTTTTAAGATACCGGACGGCGGCTTGCTCGTAGGTTCCTAAATTGAAGATAAAATAGAGCGCCAAATCGAAAATCTGTCCGACGACCTGGACGACGGGAAAAGCGATGAACCAGGCCACAACTCCTAGGCTAAAATCAAAAAGGGGAGAAGTCCGATGTTGGGGTATGGGATATTTCCAGATTTTGGCAAAAGTTTCTTTGGCGGCCAACAAGCAATAGAGAAAGAGTGCAAGGACCATCGACATAACAAGAAAGAACTGTAAATAGACGACAAACTCGAGAGTGGGATTGCTGCTCGCATATCTAAGCAGCAGCATTCCGAAGTAATTTGCCAGAAGATAAGTGGCGCTTAGGTAGATGCCAAACACGCAGGCGACATTAATAAAAGCTATTCGCGGGACTGTGCAAGGATACCACTCATAGAACCCCTTTTTCCAGGCGATGCTATTGGTGATTAACCCCAACAGACCAAAAACTAGGATGACATGGATTGACTCTGAAACCATTCTATTTGCGGCCTGAAATGAGAATGTAGTCTTCTATCCGCCCTGCGATCTCCTTGCAGAGCTGGTCATGGGCGAGTCCAAGAGGGGATACATCGAAAGCCTCATCGCCCCAAGGAACTTGATTGAAGTTGGCCTTGGTAAACTGCCGAGGGACATGGTAGGACTGTTGGACGGTCTCCTGCAAAATTACCTTCGGGTTCTTCTCTCGGAGATCGACGACACGAACTCGAACGGACAATGCTAGTTCTGCCGGGGGGTCTTGAGGGTTCTTGGAAATAAGCGGAATTTCATCATGCTCCAACAGTTCCATGAAGACGACGAATTCGTTTTGTGGAAACGATTTTCTGATCCATGTTGTATCGGTATCAAAAGGATCATGGGCGGAAAAAGCTTTTTCAGCCATGGCCGCTATCGGTTCTGCGCTGACCATATAGAGTTGATTTGTCTCAACAAACCGCTTGCGTATTGTTTGGGAGAGTTCATGAGATACATTCCAATTGAGATCTCTCTCAGAGCGGTCGATAATAGGAACCATCCCTACAATCGGACGGTTGGAAACCTTAGCTTCTAAAAGAGCAGTTGCGCTGTCTGTATTCTGATAGCATCCGCCTAAAATCAGAGAAATGGCTGATAAAAAAACAACTACCTGTCGCATTGCAACCTCCGTCAACATTTTATTAATCTTTAAAATACCAAAACATGAATTCCAATACAACCGCGCTTTGTCTCTAACCAAATTTTTACAAAGCAATTAGAATCATTGAAGAGTGCGCCTCCATCTTGCAGATCACTTTTTGCGGTAGGAATTGAGTGGGGTCGTCGATATAGTCGTGCGGGGAGGCTAGGGCCGTATCAACAAGCCGGTACCATTTTTTATTTGCCGGCGCTGGGGGAAGATGGACGGTGGGTCGGATATTTGTCGCATTGAAGGCAATGTAGAGATGATTTTCTTTTTCTTTATCTTTGAGGGTGTAGGCGATGAAACGGCTTGATACAGACCAATCGGCTTGGAACGGATGGAGGCCATGCCAATCGATATCTTCCGTTTGAAGAAATTCAGTGCGCCGCAATAAGGGCCTGTTTTTTCGAAAGGCGATCATTGATTTGAAAAATCGGAACAGCTCTTTTTCTTGATCGAGCTGATCCCAGAGAAAGTAATTGATCGGCCCATCATGGCACCACGTATTGTTATTTCCGCCGTGGGTGTGGCCATATTCATCACCCATGAGCATCATGGGAGTTCCGACCGAGACCATGAGCGCTACGATGAAATTTTTTAATTGCCGCTGGCGGAACATCAGAATTCTGGCGTTGGTCGTAGGCCCTTCATGTCCGCAGTTCCAGCTCTCGTTATCATTGGCGCCGTCTTGGTTGTGTTCTCCATTGGCGAGATTGTGCTTGTGGTTGTAGGTGACGAGATCGCGTAAAGAGAATCCATCATGGGCGGTGACAAAATTAATGCTGAAATAAGGTTTCCCTTCATAATTATAAAGGTCCTGCGATCCTGATATGACATTTGCAAATGGACCGGTTTGTCCATCGGTCCCTTTGATGAATTTTCTCACGATATCGCGGTACTTGCCGTTCCACTCGGCCCACCTTCCATAGGAGGGGAAGCTGCCCACTTGATATAGACCTGCTGCATCCCATGCTTCTGCGATAAGTTTTACGTTGCCAAGCAAGGGATCTTCAGCAATGCGGCGGACGACCGGTGGATCTTGGAGCGGGTGGCCTTGCTCGTTGCGAGTCAAGATAGAGGCCAGGTCGAAACGGAAGCCGTCGATGTGCATTTCATTGACCCAGTATCGGAGCGAATCTATGATAAGGTCGCTGACGATAGGATTGTTGCAATTGAATGTATTTCCAGTTCCTGTGAAATTATAATACTCTCCATTAGGCCCTAAAATATAGTATGTTTTTTCGTCGAGCCCTCGAAAAGAAAGGATCGGCCCATTTTCGTTCCCTTCGGCCGTGTGGTTGTAGACTACATCGAGGATCACTTCGATCCCGTTTTTATGCAGTGCTTTGACAAGCGTTTTAAATTCTTCGATGATCGTGCACTTGTCCGAAGAGGTGCCATACCGGTTCATCAAGCTGAAAAAATTGACGGTCGAATAGCCCCAGTAGTTGCAGACCTTTTTTCCCGTTTCGGGGTTTACGCGAGTGTTCTCGCACTCATTGAACTCAAAAATAGGCAGAAGTTCCACCGCGTTGACCCCGAGTTCTTTAAGGTGGGGAATTTTTTCAATCATGCCAAGAAATGTCCCTGGATGGTGAACATGGCTCGAGGGGTCTTGTGTAAAACCACGGACATGCATTTCATAGATGATGAGGTTTTGAAACGGGATGAGAGGGGGTGCGTCATTTTCCCAGTTAAAAGTCCCAGGATTATTATGATAGCGGCCCAGAGGTTTTGGCGGTTGATGCTCGGAATATGAGGGGCTACCCCACTCATGGTCTGTATTGACGCAGATGGCGTAAGGGTCGAGAAGCATTTCTTTCCCGATTTGGATGGCGTAGTCAAAAAGACAAGAAAGTTTTTTAACTTCGATGTGCCAGACCGAATTCGTACGATTGAGCTTAGGATCGAGGGGAAAATGGGCAAAAGGGGTCTTCTCTCCCGGAGCAAATAGCACTAAGGAAACATCTTCCTCTGCTGAGGAGTAAAAAGCAAACTTGACATTGCCAGCCAATTTAGTGGCTCCAAGGGGGCTTGGCTCGCCCGGTCCTGTATCAAAAGTATGGTCCATTTACTTTTCTTAATACATAAGCATGATTGTATTTGCAATTTTTTTGACAAATTGAGAAACTGCTTTCTTACATGGGGCAAGCTTTTTCATTTTGAAAGAGTTTTTATCCTAAGAATTTATGAGGAGAACGTTCAATGTCTTATGAGAACGCCAAGGCAAACCTGAAAGAGTTCGGTAAAGAGCTTAATCTGGAGCTGCAGTTTGACGAGAACCATACCTGTATTTTGGGTATCGATAATACCTTTTCTTTGCACCTGACCTATGAGCCGCATTCAGACCGCCTCTATTTGTATTCTCCGATCCTCGATGGTCTTCCTAAAGATTCCGGGAATCGTTTGAAGCTTTATGAGTCGCTGTTGGAAGGCTCCATGCTCGGCGGCCAAATGGCCGGCGGAGGCATCGGAGTGGCCGTGAATGAGGAGCTCATCCTCATGCACTGCGTGCTTGAGATGGGAATCGGCGCCGATCCTTCGTCCCTACGCCGTTTTGCCCCGATATTTGTGGAAGCTGTCGAGCGCTGGAGAAAGAGAGCTAAAGATCTCAGCGAAGGACGCGAACCGCAAGATGACGGCAAAGGCGGACCAACCCGACAACCTCATCAGATGCCGCCGACGGGCCCAGCCACTCATGGCAAACCCGGACAGCCCTTCATCAAGATTTAAGCTTACTTTTTATAGAATTAATCGTAGAGAGCATGACGTTGTCGTGCTCTCCTATTTTTTTATCCACACTTTTTACGCTTGTCATGACCGTCGAATGGTCGCGAGAAAATGCTGCTGCGATCTTCAAATAAGGCATTTTGAGCATCAAGCGGCAGAGGTACATTGCCACTTGGCGCGGCAGGCTGCATTCCTGGTTTTGAGAGCGGCCTAAGATGTCGGCGGACTGTATTTCAAAAATTTCTGCGGCTGCTTGGATGATCTTTTCAGGAGTTAATGCTTTTCTTTTCTGATCTTCGAGCAGGGGTTCTATCCATTTTTGCAGTAGAGGTACCGTGATCTGATTCTTACCCTTTCTCAGGTGGATCGTTTCGAGAGCGCTTTGGAGCGATTTGACGCTGGTAAGGCTTCCCAAAAGAAATCCCTCGATCTCTTGTGGCAGTTCCAGTTTCTTCTCCTCGGCACGCTTATTAAAAAACTCTTTTTGTTCTTGGCTGTTCAGCGGTTGAAAAGGAAGTACAAGCCCCCATTCAAAACGGCTGGTCAAGCGGGGCTCGATCCCTTCCAAAAGAGAAGGAAGGCTATCGCTCGCCAAAATGATTTGTTTGCCGGCCACATGCAAGGTATTAAAAGTATGAAAGAGCTCTTCTTGCGTTGCGCTCCGGTGGGAGAGTTGATGGACATCATCGACAAGCAGGACGTCATGCTTCCGATAGAGTTCCCTTAGCGCTTGCATGCCTCCTGTCCTCATTGCTGCGACAATGTGGTTAGTCAGAGTGCTAGCCGTCACGTAGAAGCATTGTTTTTTTTGTGCTGTGAGATAAAAAGACGATGCCATCAGAAGATGGGACTTTCCAGTGCCTGAAGGGCCGTGCAGATAAATGGGATTATAGGCCGGTTTTTCTAGAGATTCTTTCAAAAGAGAAAAGCTGGTTAAATTCGTAGCTCCGGGGAAATATGTCTCCAAGCGGCAGCCGGGATCCAAACTATCGGGAGAAAGGTTAAGGACCGGTTTCCAGATTTTCTTAGCTTTGGGAGCGTTTGCCAAAGAGACATGGACTTTGATCAGCCGTTGGTTGTTATTGCGAAAAAATTGCCGGACTTTGGGACGGAGATGTTCTTCGAACCAGTTGACTTGAAACGAGTCTTGGGCCTCGAGATAAAGATTGCCTGCATCAAAAAAGACGACCTTTAAAGTTTTAGCCCATTTTTCTATTGCTTCAGACCCAAGTTCTTTCACTTGGGCCTGAAGAAATTCTTCCCATGCTCTCATGAATTCAGTCTAATTTTTTTAGTCATCCAAGATTGTTGGAGAATACCCAGGAGCATGGAAGATAGCCAGTAGATATTGAGCCCTGAAGGGAAATTATAGAACAATACCGTGAAGACAATGGTCATGATATTGCCCATGAACCTTTGCTGTTTTTGCTGGTCTGACATGGTCTTGGGATCTTTGGAAGCGGTTGCCGACATCCGCTGCTGAAAGAACATAGCAGCTCCCAATAGGATGGGAAGAAGGTGGAACGACGTTCCGATAAACCAGATCGGCGTATGCCAAGAAAAGACCACATCAGGGGCAGCTAAGTTGTCAATCCAACCTGGGATAAAACTGGCTCCGCGGAGTTCAAATGTCGTTTTTAGAAGGTCGAACATTCCGATCAAGAAAGGCATTTGGATGAGCAGCGGGAAGCATCCGCCTAAGGGATTGACCCCATGCTCTTTGTACATGCCCATGATTTCCATCTGAGCTTTTTTCGGATCTTTCTTGAACCTCTCTTGGAGAGCGGTAAGTTTGGGCGCCAGTTTTTGCATCTTAACCGTCGATTTGATCGACCAGGCGTTGAGCGGGTAAAGCATGATGCGGAGGGCAATCGTCAAAAGAATGATGGCAAAACCCCATGAATGGACGACTGCATAGAAGATTCTCATCAGGAAAAATAGAAACTTTGCAAACGGCTCGGAAATGAACGCAAACCAGCCATGAAAGCTTTGCACGGCGACATAGTCTCCGCCATAGACGGCGTCGTTTTTCTCCAGGATGTTTTTCGCTAGAGGCCCAGCAAACACCTTAAAATTATAAGTCCCCGATTGGTTTTTAAACGGGAGCCGCATGTCATAGCCGGGGTAGCTATTTGCGGGATAAAGGTTATATTCAGAATCGATGACCGTGAGACGCGTGGGTACATCAGCGCCCGAAATTTTATAAGCCGTAAAGCCGGCGTTGATTTCCGTCTGAGGGTTGATGATAATGGCAAAAAAACCATTCGAATTCGCAATCCAGTTAGGGACAACGGAAGAGACGGTTGTCTCCGTTTTCGGAAGAGAGAGCTGTTCGACGGCCCCTTTTTGGTTCCGGGTCATGCGGTATTTCAGAGATTGGGTCGAGCTGCCCGAGACGATTTCCACCTCAGGTACCCCTGTCGCCAGCGAAAGGCCTGGAGCATTGCCATCGACTTGGACCTTGACATCGAACGAATAAGGAGCGGCAGAGTCGTCTTCTGGCAATGTATATGTTTTTGTGATGCGGGCGGTGTCAGTCCGGCCTTCCATTTCGATGAGGTTTTTCTCCAGCCGCTTCATTTGGAAAATGGTATTTGCGCTCTGAGGATCATTGGTCAAAGTGGCCATCGCGTAGTATTGAGGGTCGACATTCCGGCGCAGCAGGGGATAATAGCCGTCGACTTCGCCCTCATTGAATGAGCCTTGATAGGTTTGATAAGCTCCTGCAGGGAAATGGTCGTCTTGAGGATATTCTTTTTCTAGGACGGTATCGATCCGAATCCTTCTCACAACGCTGTCGGGATGCTCTTTGCTCTGCAACGGTAGGTTGATCTCTGCGATAGCACCGTTGATACTTGACACGACCAGCTGCTGGTATTTGTTTTGGATCACATATTTCATCTCAGTGGAGACAGGTGTGGAAGAAGATGTCCTCACTGTTTGGGTCGTTTGGACGACAGGACTTGGAGCTGCCGGCTCTGGTTTGGAGGGGAAAAGAAAATGGTTGACCAAGTAGAAGGTCGCCGTCATCAGAACAACAAAAATAATCGTCCGTCTATCCATGAATAAATTCCTTGATTAAATAGCGATTCTAACAGATGGAAGGGAAAAATACCTAGTATTGAATCACGCGGCCGGACTTGAGGAGTATTTTTTAACGATGTGCTCGCCAAGCGAAATAGCGCCGGCAAATACGAAGTTGAAGGCGGCCATCCGGCCTGTCGCTGCTTTGAACCCTCGATAAACTCCAAAAGGTCCGTGCTCGCGTAGTGTGTTTGTAAATACCTTTTTCATTGAGATCGGAGTTGGGGAGTCTTTTTGCATGAGGCCGATACGTAGGAGCGGGTGGCTGAAAAAAGAGGCTGCTGTTCCGCTGGCGACAAAAGCCGCTGTAGAGGCGACAAACTGTGTAAAATAAGAAGAATTGCCGTTGTTTTTTGCAAACAAACTTGTCAGCTTTTCAGCAGCAGGGATGCACACCGGCAAATATGAAACATCTCGCAACATCATGGCAAACGTTCCTGCGTAAATCGATCTCCAAGGCCTTCCCGACCTGATCGTTTCCCGCAATGTCTCCATAAAAGTTTTGTTTTGCGTTTGCATGCGCAGTCCCAGAGTTCCCAAGGGCGTCGTGACGATCCTGTCCAGAAGCGATCCGCCGGCTAAGGCCAAAGCAGAGATCGTATAGGGAGCATGGGGATACCGCTCTTGGAGGGGGGCATGAAAAGCCGCAGAGCCTCCAAATGTCAGGAAGGAACCTAAGAAAGCATTCATTAAACGAGGGATTGCGCCCAAGAAAGGTCTCTTAGCAATATCAGAAAGACTTGCGCGCGTAAATTTGCCTACCGTCTGCTGAGCGACAATGCGATCAACGGGCAGCATGATAATACCTGTGGCAATAGAGGAGATTCCCCTGACAAGCGCGCCGGCTTTATGATTGATCTCGGCAAAGCCTTCTTGCGTTAGCTGCCCCATCGACCGATGTTCTAATTCCGAAAGAGTATCTAATCCTGAAATTGACATAAATGGTGGTCATTATAACAAATTAATACTCGAGAGCGTACTCAATAATTTGCAATACATCAGTATATAAATAAAATTTTATTTTAACCGTGCTGAAGATGGGAGAGGAATTCTTGGAAGGAGGCCGTCATGCGGAGGCCTTTTAATCTAATTTGTTTAAAATGTTAAAATTAACTTAATGCTATAGTAGTGAATATTTTTTTACCTGTTTTGGAATTATCAACTTCGTTAAACTCACTGATCAACTAAGAGGAACTATGAGCAGTATTGTTTCTGATGTGGTGACGGTGATGGCTTCCATCGGTTCATCGGCACGAGATCATCTTCATGTATTAAAACCTCAAGACGCCACCGATTTAAAAGCTAACATTGCCTGGAGAAACCTGAGTAAATTTATCGATAGCATATCGGCTGTTCCTAGCACTATTCAGTTCTCTTCTGTCATTACTATAGTGTGTATCGTTGTTGCTTTTGACGCAGGTATCCAAATCTCTAAGACTGCAACAGAAGCAGAATCTAAAAGACGGGAATATCGCATCAGTACCTTATTTACAGTGATGTACTTTGCTCTGGGAGTGGCTTTAGCCAACTCTGCCGCTACCTTGTACTATGCAAGAAACTCACTAAGATTTTAGAAATTTATCCATGCTGGAGATGGGAGAGGAATTCTTGGAAGGAGGCCGTCATGCGGACTCCATCGAGCCAGTCGTCATTGAGAAGCTCCTCAAGGCAGGGAAGCGATTTGGCGTCGTAGGATTTTTGCAGGAAATGGAGAGATTTCTCATATTGTCCCAAGAGAGAATAGAGACAGGCTAAGTGATAGAAGGCCTGTTGGTTTCCGAGGCGCGATGCCTGCATTAGTTTATTTTCCGCTTCCCGGTGGCACTGATCGGCAAGATCTTTATCATAGGTATACTGGGCGATATTGATAAGGGTGGTGCCCCAGTCCAGGATCACAAAGTCGTTTTCTTCTTCGTGTTTGAGGGCTAAGCGGAAATGGTTCAAGGCGCGATAGAAATGGTCCATTTCTTCAAGAGCTTCTCCGAGATGGGAATAGGCGAGGCCGATCCGGTAATGGATGCGAGGAAAATCGGGGTCGATCATGAGCACTTGGGAAAAAATCTCAAGGGATTTCTGGTAAGCATTTTCATCGTGGTTTGCATCACCCAGTAGGTCGAGGGTGATGGCATAATGGTAAAGCCATTCGGGATGGAGATAGAGGGCGTTTTTTTGAGATTGAAGGGTATATTCAAAATAGGAAAGGGCACGTTTTAGAAGTTCGGGGTTTTCTCTCATTTCCCCTAGGCGGGAAAGGGCAAAACCGTAATCGAAATAATGGGCGCTGATGGGTTTCAAATCGAAAGCCTTCGCATAGAATCGAACGGCTTTTTCAAACGCATCGATATCATCATCGACATCTCCAACTTTTGCATAGACCTCTGCAATGCCATACCAATCTTGATATCGTGTACGATCAATGGAGAGCCCTTCTTGGAAGCTTTCGATGGCCTGGTAGTAGTATTCTAGATCATCGAAGTAGAGTCCCCAGGAAAAAAGAGACTTTCCATAGGAGTGCCAAACTTGAGGATTTTCTTCTTCAGATAAGTCCATCGCCTCTGTGATCTTATTTTGAGCTTCGTAGAGGAGGTCGATGCGGTCAGTGAGCTGTCCCAAAGTAGCGAGGGCTTCTGCCCACGTTCCCAGAAGTTCGGCGTCTTTACAATTGAAGACATATCCGCGTTGACATTTTTCCAGACAGGCGTGGAGACGTTTAATATCTTGTGTGCGGCGTCCGGACTCTAGAAGAAATAAAGCCCATTCGTGCCAAAGCTCAAGGCTATAGGGCTTGAGTTGGGCGGCAGCGGAGAAACATTCATGGGCTTGCGTAAAATGGTCTTCATCGTGCGTGTGGGCATAGAGGAGGCTCATGCTGCGAGAGAGCAATAGCCAGCTCTCAAAAGAAGACAAAGTGAGCGCCACAGCGCTTTTAAAGCAGTTGATGGCCTTAATGATGAGCCGGATGTCATTGACGAGGTTTGCCATTTCAAGACAGGCGACTCCAAAATCATTCCAGAACTCCTGGGGCAATTGATCAGGATAGCCGGCCCCTTTTTGGAACGCATCTAGGGTTTTTTGCAGATCGATCGCCTCGCCGGAATGGAGAGCAATTTCCATCCATACCTTACCATAGTCCCAGTAAAGCTCGGCGTAGATGTCGGTAGTTTTGTCTTCGGAGAGCTGCAAAGCTTTTTTAAGTTTTTCTTCCGCTTCGAGAAAATAGTGGTGCTCTTTATAAGTTTTGCCGAGCAAGTGAAGGGCATTTCCCCAGGCTTGCCACGCTTCAAAATAGTGAGAGGTCAGCTGAGTGGCGATCTTAAATTTTTTCGCCGCTAAAAGCAGGGCTTTTTCTTTTCCTTCTATGGAGCCGTGTTCAAAGAGGGCTAAGCCTTGCCGGTAAAAAAGCTCGGGATTGCAAGGATCGAGTTCGGAAGCTTTTTCAAAGAGCTCAAGACCCTGAAGGTCTCCCTTTAATAGGGCCAGCTCGCCTTGCGCCAAATGAATTGCCGCAGCGTCATCGCCGGATGTCCAGGTTTGTTGAGAGCAAGAGCTTTCCGAAACCATATTATTACCAATTAAACGCGGCGATTTTTCTGCGTAAGTGCCGGATTATAGGAAAGGACTTCATTTCGCACAATCCATTACCCTTTTTAAAAGTGTTAAAACAGGATTTAACTAGCTAATAGTAAAAGGGGTGGAATAAATTTAAATAAAAAAATTAAGAGGTGGCAGACACTTTCTAAGGAAAACGGATGGCTTCAAGAAAGATAACACTGAACATCTCTTGCGAGAAGAGTTTTGCTTTATCGCTCTGGAGATATTCTTGAATGTTTTTAAGATAAGCATCATAGGTCGCTTTATCCATCGTCCTGATGTACTCGTACACTTCAGCAAAATCTTTAAAGTCTCTGCGGTCGATAAAACAATTCTTAGGGATATAATCGGTGACGTTGCTGGCGCCCCAATAGATGGGGACCGAGCCGGCAGCGAAGCTGTCAAAGATTTTTTCCGTGATGTATCCTTTGACATCTCGCATGTTTTCATAGCAGACATTGAAACGGTAGTTCTTCAAAGTATCGAGCTTATTATCGACAGTCCCGCGATAGTTTTTATATTCTTTACTTTCCCAGGCAGGACCATAGAATTCGAAGTCATCTTTATCTTCAAAAAATTGGATGACCGCCTCTCTCGCTTTATAAAGTTCTTTGGAGTGTTTACTTTTCTTATTGGAAGACATCTGGGTAACAAGTTTTTTCTCTTCAAAGGAGGGAAGATTTTGGAGCATCGGCTGGAGGACAGGATAATAAAACTTAAAAAACTTTATATTGTCGACAAGGTCGTCATTCCAGGTATAGACCCTTTTAAAGCCTTCGTAATAGGCGGGCTTGACTTTTAGAAATACAGGGGGCTCCCACATAAATAGCAGCAATTTTTTCTTCGGAAATTTTTTGAAGAGCTCTTTCTTAGGACAGGCCGTCTTATTCCAGACAATGACATAAGTCAGATCGAAATAATCTTTTTCATTTTTAAGATCGGTTTCAAAAAGCCGTATATTTTTCTCTTGAAGGGCTTTGTAAACAGCGGAGAGGCAGCCGTTCTGGACATTGGTTTGATCATTGGGAGGCACGGGCCAATTATGGGATACAGCAATTTCCTTTTTCCTCTCTCGAGCAAAGAGTAAAAGGGGAAATAAAAAAAGAATTATGATACCTTTCCACATAAGGTAAAAATTATCGGGAAATGCTCTTTTAAAGACAAGCGATCGATACTTTTTTCAATACAAATGAGGTTGTTATGAAATTTTTAGTGCTTTTAGGAAGATTTTTTTACTCAGCGATTTTTATTGCCTCGGGGTTCGGACACTTTTCTCATGATGCGATTCACTATGCAGGCATGCATGGAGTGCCCATGGCGGAGTTTCTCGTCCCTTTTGCAGGGATTATTGCTATCCTGGGAGGACTCAGCATCCTCCTCGGCTATAAAGCCCGCCTGGGTGCTTGGCTGCTCGTGATCTTTTTAGTTCCCGTGACACTGATGATGCATAATTTTTGGACCGTTCACGAAGAGGGTTTAAAATTGGTGCAGCAAGCAATGTTCATGAAAAACCTGTCCATGCTAGGCGCCGCTCTTTTAATTGCTTACTTTGGTTCAGGACCCTGCAGTTTGTCAGGACATAAGAAAAAATAGGTAATACTGCGCCCAGCCCAGTTGTGTGAATTTGGACAGGCTGCGACTTTGCCCAATCGATCCTCCTCGTAAGCCTTCCCGGTTCGCAGGCTCACCTGCTTTGCAATGTGAAGGTCCACTGGACCTTCACGTGTCTTCAGCAGCCCTACCGGGAATGGTCTTACTCGTTCGGACTGCTTCGCTTCGATTGGGCTTTGTCTCGCTGTGTCCAAATTTACACAACTGGGCTGGGCGCAGTATATTCTTTCCCTTGCTGGTAGACAATATCAGCAAGGGCTTTTCGATTGGTTTTAAGCCCTGTCTGTTCCAATAACTTAAAAATTTTAATAGGGATTTTATATTTTGGCAGGTGCGCCTGCAGCATTTCTTGCAGCTGTTCTAGGGGAAGCGGTTCTTTAAGAAAGACCACCGGCCTTGCTCCAAATTCAACATCCGGCATCGGGACGATCACCGCTTCGGGCAGTCCGCAGACTCTCCGGATGACTTCTTCGATCTCTTCCGGCTGGATATTTTCTCCGCCTGAGATAAAGAGGTTGTCTTTCCGTCCTATGATTTTAAAGAGGCCGTTTTCCCATCGTCCCAGATCTTTTGTCTGAAACCAGCCATCCTTCAAAGGCAAAATAATGTTTCCTTTTTCGTAATAGCCTTGGAAGAGGACAAGACCGCGGACCCAAATTTCCTGGTCGGCTGCTATTTTTACTTCTGCATACGAATGTACGCGGTGGTCGATGATAATCTGAGAGCTCATCTCGGTCATTCCATAGGAGTTTAGGATATTCCAGGGGGTCTCTAAATCGGGTAAAGGAGCCCCGCCGAGCAAGATGGTCTTGAGAAGGGGCATCTCCGAGGGATTTTTTAAAAGCCTGAAGAGCTGAGTCGGCACTAAAGAAAGATGAGTAGCCTGCTCCCAATTCGAGCTTAGCAAGACGAAACTTTTGGCGAGGTATGACCGAAATAAAATCCCGAGTCCTCCGACATGGAACAGAGGAAGCGTGAGCGCCCATCGGTCATCGGGCTCTAACGGAATAAAGTCATAAGAGCCGATCGCGCTGGAAACCAGATTGCCCAAAGTCAGACAAGCGATTTTCGGATGTCCCATGGAGCCTGAGGTAAAAAGAAGGATTCCCACCCTAGAAAGGTCCCATTCGGTATTGCGGGGAGTTTCAGACTCAGGCATCGCAGGTGTGAAAAGTTCAGTCTCGAGTTCAACGAGGGCTTGGTTTGCAGAGGGAAGGCGGGGGCTTAAAGGACAAGCGATTTTGCCCATCTTCCAACAGGCAAATAGTGTCAGAATAACTTCCGGCGTCGAATGAGCCCAGAAGGCGACGCGCTGATGGGGAAAAGCTTCGATCTGCCGGCACATGCCTTCCACATAGTCTTCAAAAGTCGCATGATCCCA
>Ga0182024_10003899_pt1 | contig 34922 bp, 33 predicted proteins | sample P32metaG_FD_120480 | JGI IMG/M metagenome (GOLD analysis project Ga0182024, IMG submission 120480) | Permafrost microbial communities from Stordalen Mire, Sweden - P3-2 metaG (Illumina Assembly) | ecosystem: Environmental > Terrestrial > Soil > Wetlands > Permafrost | place: Sweden: Stordalen...
CCCCCGTGAAATCTGGCCGCGCCCCTGCCCCTTCCCCAAACGCAAAGTGGCAACTACAGGCCCGAGTATCAAAAAAAAGAAACAGGTAGCTTAGTGGCATTACGCACGAGTGCGTGCGCCACGTTGTTAAGCTCTCATTACGGCGACAATTTCCTGCGCGGCCTTTTCCAGATCCCGCTGCTCAGCCAGTTGCGAGAAAATCTCCATTAGCGACGGCAACTGCATCAGGTTCCGCAGATTCTCCACCGAATCAGCAGCCTGAATTCTACCCTTATAAATGATGACCACATGGGCGCACGATTTCTCCACCGCTTCGAGAACGTGCGAGATATACAGGATCATTTTGCCGGCGGCGGCCAACTCCTTCAATAAATGTGTGAACAGCAGAGCCGAAGTCACGTCGATTCCGGAAAGTGGCTCGTCGAGAATCAGAAGATCGGGATCGTGCAGTAGGGCCGCTGCGATCAGAACGCGCTGCTTCATGCCCTTCGAATATGCCGAAATCGGAGCATGCCGGTGCGGGTGCAGCGCCAGCAGGCTGAGCAGATCGTTCGCCTTGCGGTCGACAATGGTTGACGGCAACGTGCGCAGACGCCCGATCAATTGCAGGTATTCCAGCCCGGTGAGATACGAATAGAGATGCGGTTCTTCCGGAACATAGCCGAGCCGCTTTTTGAACGCCGTCAGGTCCGAACGAATGTCTCTGCCATCCAGCAGCACCTTGCCTGTGCTCGGTTCCAGCAAACCAGTAATCATCTTCACTGTCGTCGACTTACCCGATCCGTTGGGTCCCAGATAGCCCGTCACCTCGCCAGGCCGGACCGTGAAACTGACGTCATTGACGACGGGAATATTTCGGTAATATTTCGTGAGTGCCTGAATTTCCAGCATGGCAAGCCTTCCTTCTTAGTGAGGTGTCAGTTCCAGTGTTCGGATCAGGGGATCGTCGTCGCCCAGATAGTCCAGCGCGTCCTCGGATTTGCTTCGGCCGTGCCACTTCCAGACCGCCAGCCACAAGCACGCCGCCGCCACCACAAACACAGCGATGTGCTGCGGTTCCCACATCAGCCAGATTTCCAGATCTGCCATCGTGCTGCTGTAAAGCATCAGGCCAGCCACATAGATCGCAATCAGCCAGACCAGATTGCTCCGCTCCGGAAAATACCCGCAGGTGAAAGGAATCTTCCGGAAATCGAAGAACACCAGTTCCATCAGCAAGATCGACAGCGTCACGCCACACACCGTCTGGACAGCCACCACGGGCCACGAAAAGAACGCGAGTTCCAGCGGCGCGAGCAGCAGAAACAGCGGCGCGACGCCGCATACCAAGATCCACTTCCGCATCGCGATCATGCACTGCCGCGTCTGATTCGCATCGCTCATCCGGAACGCCCAGTTCGCATTCAGTTCGGCCGGAAAGCTGAAGGCGGCATGCAATCCTGTAATCAGCACGAACGAGAGTGTGAACGGAATCTCCAGCAGCCCGATCTTATCCGGCATAAACCGCTGCCGCAGGATTAACAAAGAGAGTATTCCCTCGCCACCGTTCTGGTCGATTCCGAACACGACCAGGGCCGCGCCGAAGCCTGCGTAGACCGCAAGAAACAGCCGGTGCTTCATGCTGCGGCTGATCGTCTGCCCGATGAAGCGATAGACACCCTGCTGCACAGGGTCTTTCAGCAGCCAACGATCCAGCGCGGCGTTGAGCGCCACGCGCAGACGGCCCGGTCCGGCGGGATTCGACGGAGGCGCTTCGATCAGTTTGCCCGCCTGGCGTCTGTAACCGGGGACATGAGTCAAGGCGAAGATCGTCAGAGCCCAGCCCAGGCCCGGCAGCGCGATTCTGCCCAGACTGAGCAGCGCCGAATCTCCTGTGGCCGGACGCAATCGCTCGTACAGTCCCGTGAACCAATAGGCAGGGATATACCGCTCCGCGCCGCTGTGCGCCAGGACCAGCATCTGTATGCCGCCCGAGAACAAGGGGCAAAGAAAAAACAACGTGACCAGTCCCGACATCAGGATCGTTTGTGACGAAGTGGCAACCGCGCGAAATATTCTCGCCGGAACCAGCGCGAGCAGCAGCCCCTGTATGCAAGCCGCGGCGAGTGCCGAAAATAGCCCCGCCGCGATCACCATCGACAGATGCGTGCCCATCAGCGAAAAATAGTTGCCCTGATCGAATACGATGGGCCAGAAAAACACGGAGAAGACGTTGATAGCGGCAAGGAACAAGCCGAGAAACAGGATGAACGCGGTCATCTTCGCCAAAAACAATTTCCACAAAGGCAGTGGCAACGGCAACAGGACCTGATAATCGCGCCGATCCAGGAATAACGCATCCCACTCGAACACAACGATGAACGCGATAACCGCCATGGATGCCGATAGAAAAAGGCAGCGCACGGAAACCAGATTCCAGCCCACTTTGATTTGCGGGTTGAAATACAGCAGGAGGGAAATCAGCGCTCCGGGCGCCGCCAGCATGCCCAGCGTCTGGACGACGTTGGCCTCCGCGTCGCCCTGCGGGGAAAGCGATTCCTTATCGAAGAAGCGGCTGAAGAAAAGGCGCACCAGAACGCTGAACGTACCGGTGACTGCATCCCAGCGGGTTTGAGCGGCATCGGTCTGTGGCATAGTGGTGGCCTCCGGCGGAAAGATGGCGCCCGATCAATTCTCCGAAGGCGGCGGGTTGGCGCCCATTGCCAGCCACGGTCCTGTCTCGATACGGCCGACCTCCTGAACGTTGGCCGCTCGACTCGTTACCTGGCGCTTGCTTAGTTTGGCGTCGGCTCCCTGTCGACGTGATCAATCACCAGGATGTCAACCATTGCCTTTCTGCGCTCCAAAGTAAGCCCCAGCTCGCTTTCAAGGATCGGTTTGTAGTGGTCTAACAGAACTCCTCCTGTATTGCCATCGGCGGCGACAGGGGTACCCGCGCCGTCCCCGCCGCCCGGTGGACGAACGAGGGGCGAGTCAACTGCCCAGTCAAAGCGTCCCTGCATCCCGGTCAAATCCACAACGGGCGCCTTGTCATATACGTGAACGCTGCTTGAGCTTTCCAGCCAGGCAGCAAAAAGCGCCATGGACGCGTTGGTGAACGTGAACCGGACATTTCCGTTCGTGCCCGCGCTTTGTTGTATATGAACGTTGTTGTCGTAGCCGAGATTTTGCAAGTGTGCATCGTCTCCGTGTTCGGGGCCTTCGACCCCGGTTGTCGGGTGCATTTTCGATCCACCTTTGGCTACCAAAAGGACCGTCACCGACATTTCTTTTTTCTCCCGGTGAAGTATCAGGTGGAAACGATCCGCCAGAAGCTTTCGGAGCATCAGCCGCAACTGGCTCTCCGGAACAGGCCTGGCCGCCTTCGCCACAATGTCGTAGAACGGAGGGTTCTGCATCGAATCCGGACCCGCTATGCGAAAGTTCTCGACGCCGTATGCCAGCCTTATGCACATCCACATCGATATGTCGTGGATGGTGAGAGTGTCGGGTGAGTATTTCGTGAAATAGCCAAACCCGCGGGAGTTCAGTCGCGGATCGGTAACTTTAACTGAAGCTACATCGAAGGCAAGCGGTGGATCCGCAGACCGCACTGCCTTCGATGCTGAATTCGTCCGGGGGGCTGGCGACTGAGCGTGGATCACAGCTGTATTGTCGACACCGATCATTACGCCAATCACCACGGGGCCGGCGAAGGCCGCGACTCCGGCACTCGCGAGCAGAAACTTTCTGGCGCTATTCAACACTTGTCCTCAATTCTTCCCCGCGCTACGGCAGGCGGAACCGCCTGCCCCACACAGAACAGCAAGCTGAAGCGGGTTGCCGTCATACATTCGAGAGTGCTGTGCCACAAAACTAGTTCGCGGTGGGAGTTTTTTCCGCGTGATCCACGACGATCGTCTCGACAGGATCTTTGCCCGGCTTCAACTCGAGACCGAGGTCTTTCACTGCCTGAAAGATTCCTGCGCCCGAAGTGTCAGGTACCATCGCGGGCGAACCCAGCCCTAAGAATGCGGTCAACTTCTGCGCGGCGGGCATTCCCGTCATCAGATCGGGCGGCAAGTCCAAAGTGACCTGATAATTGCCTTTGAGTTCCGTGGCGTCGACAACGGGGCGGTCCACGAACTGCGTCAGCATGCCGGCAAGGGCAGCCATCGTCATTCCCGCCATCTGCAGTTGTATGGCGCCGTTTGAACCCGCCCCCACGCGCAGGGTTCCGTTCGCGCCGCCGTAAAACGCCATGCGCCCGCCTTCATTATTCATGCGCACGTTGCTTAAGTCACCCACGCCTACCGGTTCTTCGGCGCTTGCTTCCGTAATCTTCAGCGCGCCCTTGCCAATTACCAACGCGTAGACGGATTGCTCGCGGTTCTCACGATGGATCGCAAGGCTGAAGCGTTGCGCCAGAAGGTTCTGCATCATTTCAGGAGCGCGAACCGGAGGTTGACCCGTGGGAATCTTCGCGTGGATATCCCATCGCGTGTCGTTCATCCAACCAGGTCCCGACAGTTGATAGCGTTTGGCGCGATATGCGTAAGGGATCAGATCGGCGAGCGTCATGAAGCCGTAGTCCGCATGGGAGCCGATGACGGTGATGCCCATATGGAACTGTCCCGCCTGGACGTTTTCAATCGATAGCGGCAGAGCTTCTTTGATCGATGCAACTTCGAAGGCCGGTGACGCAGTTTGTCCGCACGCGAGCGCGGCGAACAACAGGCAGCACGAAGATCCGATACCCGCGTATTTCATGACACGCTCCGCTGGGCCGAAGGCGATTTCGCCCCGGGCGGGAAGATAGCACGCAGCACGATGATCAGGAGCCAGGCGAAAACCGTGCCACCGGAAGGGCACCAGCGGGGCAGCATCAGGTCCGGACGAGATGTCGTGAGGAGTATAAGTTGCGTCAGCGCGGCTATGCCCATGGCGATGACGACATCCAGAGTGATGGCGCGCCGGCGGCGATCTTCGAGCGCGGCGAAGCCGTTACGGACCAGCAGAATCAGCACGGCGGGAACGGTCGGGATGGCGAGGCGGAGTAAGGCAGTCGGGTCGCCTTCAAGCGAGAGATCGACCATGCCGGAGGCGACCGAGTAGCAGATGCCGCAGGTGGTGAGGAGAAAAATCCAGGCCGCGGTGTTGCGGCGAACCTGGCTGAGGATGACGCGCGGGGCGACAGCTGCCGCGCTGATCGCGTACTGAAGGGTGTTCTCGTAACCCTCGCAGAGATCGCCGAGGACTTCTTCACGGCAGGCTGGCGGGAGAAACCAGCCGACAAGGTTTTCGGCGAGTTCGGGCGGATGCGTTGTCACTTCGCGCCTCCCTTCGCCCAGTTCCTGCCCCACGCATCGGACGTGCTGTCCCAGATGCGCTTCGCCGTTACCGCCGCTTCCTCCAGCGCGCGCCGCCCCGCGGGTTCCAGACGATAGCAGCGCTTGGCGCGGCCACCGCGTTCGGGCGTGGGATCGGACAGCCAGGAACTCACCAGGCCTTTCTCCTCCAGCCGGTCCAGGGTCACGTAAACCGCGCCGATCGATACCGCTTTCGGATGCGCCAACTGCTCCGCTTTCTCGCGAATCGTCACGCCGTAGGCGTTGTCGCGCAGGGTTAGAAGCGCCGTCAGAATAATCTGTTCGAAGACGCCGAGAGAATCCGCCTTTGGCATTTGATTAACACTGTAGTACAAATAGGTAATCGTGTCAACGGCATTTAAAACGGCATTTAAACGGTTGTCGTTTACCGATCCCCGAATGAGAGAACAATCTTTGTGCCCCCGCGTCCACTCGCGGCAGCCTTGTACGCATCGATCGCGTCGTGGAACGGCACGGTCGTCACCTGCGGCGCCAGGAGCGTTTTCATTTCAAACCCTGCACGCAACTCATCGAGAATCCCGGCCACATCCGACAGACTGAGACTGTAGCTGTCGAAGCCGATCAGCCGCGAAAGATTGTGATAGAAGTCGACCAGATTAAAACTCACGCGCTGCTCTCCGGTACTTGTGATGGCGACCTGCCGGCCTCCGCGTCTTAAACTTCGTAACGCAGGCTCAAACATCGCACCGCCCACCGTATCGAAGACAACATCCGCGCCTTTTCCATTCGTCAGTTCGAAGACGCGTTCCGGCAGATCTCCTTTGCTGGTGTCGATCGAGGCCGAAGCTCCGGCAACAGGACCGGCTCCGCGCGTGGCGCCCAGAACCCGCGCGCCCTTCCAGTTCGCGATCTGGGTTGCAGCCTGGCCGACAGCGCCGGCAGCGCCGACGATGAGAACAGTCTCGCCCTGCTGCATTTGCGCCGCGCGAATGAGCGCGCCCCATGCGGTTGTGAACGGCACTCCAACCGCGGCGGCCTGTTCCGCGGTCAGGTTGGCTGGCTGGAGGGAGAGTGCCTCATCCGGCACAAGGATATACTCGGCATGCGTTCCATCTCGCGTGATGCCGAAGCCGGGAACGCTGCCCCATACCGGCTCTCCCGCGTAGCGTTTACCGGACAACACGACGCCCGCGAAGTCGCGGCCGGGAACGCGAGGCAAAGTGGTTGCCTTGAAAGCCCCCGCGACATTTTTAACATCGCTGGGGTTGATTGCAGCAGCCTTTACCTGGACCAATGCCTGCCCGGGTGCGGGTTCGGGTCTTGCGACTTCGTCGATGGAGAGAACATCCGGGGTGCCGAAGGTGTGGAAACGTAATGCTTTCATATGTTCGATTCTAGAACGGAAGATTACGAACTACTCTCCCGGCGCCAACGTACCGTTAACCATGAAAGCCACGCAATTGCTGATGGCCTCGGCAATTCTCCTGTATCCGCTCGCAGTCTGGTCCCGACCCGTCCGCGTCGAGAGCGGTCTGCTGGAAGGCGTTCAGAACGGTTCTGTCACTGTGTACAAAGCCATTCCGTTTGCCGCTCCGCCGACAGGCGAGCTGCGTTGGCGGGAGCCTCAGCCGCCCGTCGCGTGGACCGGTGTCCGCAAAACCGCTGGGTTTGCTCCTGCGTGTATGCAGACCGGAGTCTCCATGCCTGGCGAGATGCCGCCGGTGGTGAGCGAAGATTGCCTCTACCTCAACATCTGGACGCCAGCCAGGACCGCGCACGAGAATTTGCCGGTGATCGTCTGGATCTACGGCGGCGGCTACGTCAATGGGTCGGCCTCTATGCCTTTGTACCGGGGCGACCGGCTGGCCCAAAAGGGCGCCATCGTTGTCACGGTCGCTTATCGGCTGGGGCCTCTGGGTTTTCTTGCGCTTCCGGAGTTGACGCGCGAATCTCCGCACCATTCGTCGGGGAACTACGGCCTGATGGACCAGATCGCCGCGCTCCGATGGGTACAGAAAAACATCGCGGCCTTCGGCGGTGACCCGAAATGCGTAACTATCGCCGGTCAATCTTCAGGTTCTATATCGGTCAGCATCCTGATGGCTTCGCCGCTTGCGAAAGGCTTGTTTCAGCGAGCCATAGGAGAAAGCGGCGGCCTGTTTGAACCGCTCCAGCTCGGACCGAAGTTCCTGCTGGCCAACGCGGAACATGACGGGGAGAAATACGCAGCTTCGCTCGGTGCGCCCTCTGTCAGGGAACTACGCGCGCTGCCAGCCTCCCTGCTCACCGGCGACGCCGGCGGTATCGTCCACCCGGTGATTGAACCTTATGTACTGCCCGCTTCGCCGTACGAAACGTTCGCTGCGGGACAGCAGAACGATGTTCCGCTCCTGATCGGATCTAACGCCGACGAGGCGCGGGCAATGATTGACGTCTCCCACGAAACGGCAACCAGCTTCTCAGCCGACCTGGAGCGCAGCGTTGGCCAACTTCCCGCCGCGTTGATTGCGGCTTATCCTCACGCGACCGATCAAGAGGCGCGGCAGGCGCAACTCGGACTCGAGCGCGATCTCCGGTTCGGGTGGGATATGTGGGCGTGGGCCAGATTGCAGGCGGGAACCGGGCAGCATCCTGTTTATTACTACTCGTTTCGACAGCGGCCGCCGTTCCCCGCCGACTCCGTATACGCGGGCTGGGGCGCGAGCCATTTTGCCGAGCTCTGGTATGTCTTCGATCATCTGGACCAATCGCCCTGGAAGTGGACTGGCGGAGATCGGAAACTGGCCGCCGAGATGTCTGCCTATTGGGTGAACTTTGCCAGGTCAGGCGACCCGAACGGCCCAGGCCTTCCTGTGTGGCAGGCATTTATCAACAGGGAGAACAGGGTCCAGTATCTCGCCGATCCGATCACCGTTCACGGCGTCGCGAATATCGAAAGCATGACCGTCTTCGACTCCGTCTACACGATGGTGCGGGGCAAGCCATTTGCCGCACGGTAGCGGGCTATTTCTGCTTCTGCATCCTGACCTTCGTGCATCGCGGACATGTCCATTTCCGCTGCTTATGGTAAATGTGGCCCTTGAGCTCCTTCATCGGGACTTTACATTTTCGACACGTCACAGGTTCCAGCATCGCACCAAACCGATGGATCGCCAGGCTGACCGGCGAGAACTCGTCAATTCTCCGTTGGCTGTTTGTCCATGTGATCGATCACGATCATATCCAGCTGAGTTTTGGATTTCTCCAGTTTCAATCCGAGTTGCTTTTCGAGCGCCGTGAACAGATCGGGAGCACTATCGGGCAGGTCGGCTTCTCCGGGCGTCGCCGAAAGGCTCCGTCCCATTGGACCCGTCAATCCCATGTTCGAATACGCCAGAGTGAAATCGTATTTGCCGGTTAACCCGGTCTTGTCCACTGTTCGGCTGGGCCTGAGCTCAAACTGAATCATGTTCAGCAGCATTTGCGGCGTCGCCATCCTGTAAGTTTCGCGGGTAACGCCGTTCGCGCCCCTTCCCTGAGAACCGGGACGCCCGGCAGGTAGCTGCGGAAAGCCGTCGCGATCGAGCGGCGCGGCTACGGCGCGGGTGCCAGGCTGCGGCGGGTCGGGCAGCGGTCCGTCGGCCGGCGCGGCATCCTTCAGTTTGGATCCGCCTTTGGCGAGCACCAACGCGTACAGGTCGAACTCCTTCTTTTCGCTGTGGTAGGTCATGTGGAAGCGCTCTTTGAGCAGGTTGATCAGCATTTCATTGGCCTGCTCTTTCGTGGCGCCCGCGGGAACGACGGCCGCGATATCGAACCGGGCATCCTGGCCCATGACCCAGTCGGACCCGGATAGCTGGTCAATCGGTACCGCGAAAGCAGTCATGAGCAGCCTGCGCACCTGGACCCAGGTGAACGTCATGCGCGTCGGATCGTCGGTTCCGGGTCCGCCTTTAATTTCGCCGGCCGCGGCGATTGGCGTGTGCGGCGGCGTCGGCCCGGCGGCGCGTATGGAAGCGACGTCGAAACTGAGCGGCGCGGGAGCCTGCGCCACGCAAAGCCCTCCGACGGTTAGGATTGCCAAAATAGTTAACCAGATTCGGGTCATGTAGTAACCTCCCTTTCGCCCTGCGGGGAAACTCAAGGACAATTCTGCCACAAATTCCGGCGTGTCTTTCTACCGGCGCTTCCAGCCGAGCGCCTCACTCAGCGCCGCCTCGCGCGCCGCTTCGTCATTGCGACCCATGAACTGAAGAATCTGGCTGCGGAGCAGGTGGCCTTTATACCAGTCGGGCGCCAGCGCGATCGCGTTCTTCGCTTCCGATTCCGCGCGGGTCAGATCGCTTGCAGCCACGGCAAGCACGGACGCCTGATACGCGCCGCTGAAGCGTTCTTCATCGCTCGCCTCCGCGCGCGCCGCGGCGTCTGCCGCGAACTTCCACGATTCCGGAGAGCCCGCCTGCGATCTGCCCGGCGATGTTCCAAGGAGGGCCCACTCGCGCGACGCCCAGAGCTCATAGCTCGGCAGCCCAAGCGAGATGGAGGTCGCGCCAGACCATGCTTCGCGCGCACCGGCTGTGTCGCCCGCGGTTACTGCCGCGCCCAGCCGCGCCCAATCCGTGTCCTGAATCGTAATCGCCAGGCCAGCCAGCACCAATGCCGAAGCGCCGGCAAAAGCTCCCAGGCGGGGGAATTGCAGTTCGATCGCCTGTTCTCTGATAGCGCCGGGTTCGCTTGCGGCTTCCCGAGCAACCAGCAGCCCCACCGTCGTCCACAGATAGAGAGATTCCACCAGCGTCAGCGAAGCAAACATGGAACTGATGAGAATTCCCAGCAGCGCCGCGTGCAGCCCGGAACCGAGCGGGTCATCGCCTCCCGGAAGCCTCCACCCGAAGGCGAACAACGCCGCCAGAATCAGCGCGCCGGGAATTCCCTGCGCGCAGGCTGCATCGAAGAAAATGTTGTGTGGCGTCTCGTTCACGAAGTCCGGATAGGCGCGTGAAAGCTCCCGCGATTCCACTTTGCGGAATTCACCCGCGAACGTGTCCGGGCCTTCGCCGAATAGAGGATGCTGCGCGATCAAGCCGGGCAATTCCTTCCACATCGCGAGCCGGGGTCCGCCGAAGTCGCTCGGCCACTGCCGTGCGCGTGCCCGCAGGTTCGCGCCGGCCGGCGAAAGAACGAACCCGGCGAGCGCGAGCACGACGAACCCGGCGGCAGCCGCCACATAGCGCGCTTTCGGAAGCCGTGCCCGCATCCGCCATGCGAAATACGCTCCGCCGGCGATTTCAGCGATGGTAGCGCTGCGCGTCGCCGAAAGCACGATCGCCACCGCGGCGAGAAGGGCAGCGACGAGCTGAATGCGCCGCCACAACGCGCTGCTCTCCCGAAGACCCGACGCCAGGGCAATAAACACAACCGGAACAAGGTACGCGGAAAAATATAACGCGTGCCCCATGGTGGAAGGAGGGCGCACCACGCCGCCGAAATACTCAATCATGTAGAGCCGGCGATCCAGAATCGGATCGAAACCGAAATACTGCAGCATCCCGTATGACGCCGCAAGCCCGCCGCAGACCGCAACAGCTCTTGTGAGCGTGGCAATCCATGCGGGTCGCGCGGCGGCAAGGCTGGTGATTGCAACGGCGATCACAAGAACTGCCACCTGCCCAATCAGTCCGAAACGCCGCCAGACTGTTCCGCCGAGGCTAAGCGGAACCTGAACGGAGAGTACCGTCGAAATCGTAAGCGAAACGATTTGAGCTGCAATCAGGATCAGGAACCATCGGCCGGCGGTTCGCTCCCAGAGCTCCGCGACGCAGGCGGACCAGCGCGAAATCAAAAACAAAAGCGATGCCGCCGCGAGAGTGAGCAGGAAGAACTTCGGAATTACGTCATGGCTGATAAAGATTCCCGTGACGAGGGCGAGTGGGGTTGCCGCCAGGGCCGACCCGGCAATCCATCGCACTGGCCGTCGCGCATCGGCACTCCCGGCCTTTTGGACTTTTGGGGCTTTTGGGTCTGCGGCTCGGCGCTGACCGGAACGTTGGCGCATGCGGAAGCTACGCTACTTCTTCACCGGCGTATAGCCCTGCCAGATGTATTCAAGCGCTTCCGGCAGGGTCTGCCGTTTCGTAGCGCCATCGGTATGACCGGCGTTGCGGGCGAAGACGAACTGGTAGCGATAGCCCTTCGCAGCCAGCACGCGAGCCATGTTTTCGTTGGCCTGCACCCAATCGTGCATGCCGTCGCGCACATAGTAGTTATCGTGGTCGCCGACTTCGAGCCAGAGGCGCAGCGGCTTCACCGGGCTGTTCGGAATCAGCGTTTCGTGATAGCCCCATGCACCGTGCGGCGTCTCTGGATTCCAGGGCCACTGGTTGTTGATGTAAGTGCCCGAGTAAGTCAGCACGCGATGGTAGAGATCGGGACGATACCACGCCATTCCCATGGCAGCGGAACCGCCCGAACTGCCGCCCATGGTGGCGCGGCCGTCGGGATCTTTTGTTAGTTTCACGTTGTACTGCTTCTCGACGAGCGGCAGCACTTCGGCTTCGACGAATTCGGCGTACTTTCCGGAGAGCGTATCGTACTCGAGGCCGCGCTCGCTGCCCTGCGCGTCGCCGCCGCCGTTGCCGATCGAGATGGCGATCATGACCGGCACGCGCTTTTGGGCGATGAGATTGTCGAGGCAGGCGAAAAGGCCCTTATCAGGACCATCGGCACCCACGATGAACGGAGCAATTGTGCCGGGCACATATTGTTTAGGGACGTAGACCGCAACATTGCGCTTCCAGGGCGCCGGGTGACTGGTGGGGACGCGGAATTTCTCGGGAGCGTCGGGATCGGCCGTGCCCACGGTGTTGGGTTCGCGGACGATGCCGGGGTAGAAGTTGCCGTCCTTCGAGTCTTCCTCACTGGAGAGGGTGAAGTTGTAGACAGTGCCTTGCGGAACGCCTTCCTGCGCGGTCATTTCGGGTGCGGCCGGATGTGTGGGCCCGATGATGAAGTTGCCATCTTCCTTCGCGGGAGCGTTGGTTCGGTCCGGGAGTTCTTTGGCGCTGACGTAGCCGGGGGTGTGGGGATCGCGCGTGGGGTTGGGCGGACGTGGCTGGGGACGAGCGGCGCCTTCCGGCAGGGGGGCTTCGGTTGGGGCCTGTTGGGCAGGGGCGCCCGCGGCGCAGAGCATCAGGGCGATCAGGCAGGCGAGGTGTTTCATGGCGGCATGATATCAGGCGTGGCGTGGTGTACTACGCGGTCCGACAGCGGTCCGACCGGATTCATCCACAAACATGCGGCACGAACCTGCTCAGGTTCGTAGTAATCGGCGTATCCGATTCGCGAATCCCGATCCCGGCGGCCGAGTCGCCCTCTGCATGCCCAATGACCCAGCTTCCAACTACCGGATACATCCCATCGAAACTCCTCAACGGCCCCACATCCTGATACACAAACCCCTCCCCGCCGTAAGTGCCGCTTGTCCTGACCTCCCGCCCCGCGCGGCGCAGCGTGACATTCCCACCCTCGCGTCCGAGCAAAGGCTTTCTCACATAGTCCCTCCCCGCCGTCGGCCGTGCGAAGCTCGCCGCCAGCAGATAAGGATGGTCCGGATACAATTCCCACAACACGGGCAGAATTCCCTTGTTCGACAACAGCATCTTCCACGGTGGTTCCAGCCAGATCGTGTCCGCCCCGCCCAGATATTTCCCGAAATCTTCCTCGACCATCCACTCCCAGGGATAGAGCTTGAAGACCGCCGACAACGGCCGGTCGTCCGGCCCCGTGAACCGCGCGCCATCCCATCCGATCTCGTCAATCATGAAGAAGGAAGAGGTCAGCCCGGCCTGCTCAGCCGTGTCCGCCAGATACAGCGCCGTGGTCCGGTCCTCCCTGTCATCCATCGAACAGAAATCGACGCGCTGCCCCGGAATGTCCGGAGCCAGTTCCTTCCACAGCGCGATCAGACGGTCATGGATGGAATTGAACTGATCGCTCGCGTCGTGGGTTTCTTCCAGCCAGTACCACTGCACGACAGCTGCCTCCAGCAGCGATGTCGGCGTGTCCGCGTTGTACTCCAGCAGCTTCGGCGGCTGGCGGCCGTCATACATCAGATCGAAACGCCCATAGAGCGATGGCGGTTCGGCCTTCCAGGAACGCTCGATCAGCGGGACGGCGCACTCGGGAATTCCCATCCTCTTGTAGAGTCCGTTGTCGATCACATGCTGCGCTGCCTGGCGCGTCATCTCTTCCAGTTCATTCGTTGCGGACTCGAGGAGATCGATTTCCTGAGCCGCGAACTCATAGAATGCCGATTCGTTCCAGTAGGTACGCTGTTCGCCGGTATCTCGCTCGAAGGTATGCCACGTCAGGCCGGCAGCCTCCACTTTTTTCTGCCAATCGGCTCGCGGAGCCGATGCGATCCGCCGCATTTAACCGCCCGCTTGATGAGCGTTGCCGCGGCTGCCGAACCCGCCGCTACTGTGGGCGCTGCCGCAATTTTGGGCTTTCGGGGGATTGCCGACTCCACCTGCGGGCGTTGCGAGAGGATTTTTACAGGGTTGTGTGGCCGGCGTTGCCGCAGGGGGCGCAGATTGCGGCTGGGGCTGTTGAGCCTGCGCGGAGACCACCGCGGCGGCCAGCAGCGTCAGCGTGACACTTGCCGATTTCCTCACGTCCCGATATTACTCCATTTTTCGTACTGCGGGAGAAAAACTACGTGAGCGGACGCATATCGCCGGTGAACGGACTAATTCGCCGATGCGTTGATCTTGACGTCGATGACCTGCATATCCGTGTCCCGATCCCGCAGCGTGAGCAGGATCCTGCCTGTTTCGTCCGCTACGAAGCTTGAACCTCCATATGTCTGTCCAGCCCAGGGTCCATGCGTCATCTCGCCCACCAGGTCGACGCCCGCCATCGGGGATTTCACCATGGAGGCCACCGCTTTTACAAGATTCTCCAGGTCCTTTGAGTGTGCCGGCCACCTGTCATCGGTCGCTGCCCAACCGTAAGGAACCAGCATTAAATCTGGATGCAGCGCCTGCAGCCTCGTTACGTTCTCACGGGAAAAGGTGTCGGCGCAGATCAACATCGCGATCCGTCCGAACTCCGTCTTCACGACGCCGATATCCTCCGGTTTGCCCTGCGAATAAGGCGGCGACATCAGTTCCGGCAGGACGTTGATCTTCCGGTGTTTCCAAAGCAGCGCGCCGGTCTTGTCCACGAGGATTGCGGAATCGTACAGCTTGTCTCCATCCTTCTCATCGAGGCCGACCGCGATCATCATGTGATGGTTGCGCGCGAGAGCCGCGACGCGATCGCTGTCGGCGCCCGGAATCGGGTTTGCTATCCGATGCGCATCCGGATTTTCCCAGCCGAGCACCGAAGACTCCGGAAAAATGGCGATCTCCGCTCCCTTTGCCTCCGCGCCTCCCAACGCATATTCCATTCGGCGAAAGTTCCCTTCGCGATCCCCGTCGATCACCAGAATCTGACAGATCGCGAGGCGAACAGATCTTTTTGCCGGAGCCTGCATTTGAGCGAACGCCGCAGAACATGCTGCCAATGCGCAAAATACCGCCACACTCTTTGGAAGCTTCATTTGGATACTCCCCGCTTTGCTCATTCTATTCCGATTGCGCTCAGAGACTCGCGAGCACTTCCCTGTAAAGGTACTTCGCCCCTTCCACGCGATCCCACGGCCCGTCCTCATACTCCAGCGCATAAGTGCCCGTAAATCTGGCACTCTCCATAATCCTGACGCATCGCTGCACGTCGCACGTGGCCCAGCGATTCCAGTACTTGGCGTGAACGTTCGTATGCGCGTAGGGCGCGAGCGCCGCCAGTCCGTGATAACAGAGGTAGTCGTGCTCCCAGTTGAAGAAGTCCGGAGATGCCTCGCAGAAAGGACTGTGTACTTCGTCAACGATGATCTGGATGTTGGTGGGATTCGCCGTGAGTCCCCAGTGGTTCTCAAGCGTCACTTTCACTCCCACCTTTGCTCCGTAGTCGGCCATCTCCTTAAACGACTCGATGCAGTTCGACAGCAGTCTGGCCAGTTCGTCGTTTTTCGGATAGCCATCGTTGCCCTGGCCCGGCGTTGGAGCGATCCTTGGACCGCCGCTATTCACGCGCATCGATTTCGCTCCCAGCACGCTGCCCGCATCCAGCCAGTTCTTCGCGACCTGTACGCCCTTCCTGCGCAGTTCCACGTCGTCCACGCAGATGTTTGTGGGCGCGTTGTTCGAAATGTGCTGGCACTTCGTGCCCGTGACCGCCATCTTGTTCGCCATCTTGTCCAGCCATTTTTTTGCGGAGGGCGTGGACGGGTCGAAATCGCCCAGCCGCGCAGTCGCGCCCGCTGCGGCAGGCAGAAACATGCCGGGGTCGGTTACATCGCCGAAGAGCCCTGAAAACAGATCCATATGATAAACACCAGGGAACGTGGTCTTCGTAAAGTCCGGAAAATCCAGCATCGTGATTTCGCCATACTTTTTCTTCATGGCCTCCACCTGCGGGTTAGCACGCGTGCTGGCCGTCTTAAAGATGTCTCGAATTGGCCACGTATTGGAGGCGATCCGATCCAGCTTTTCCTTTTCGGTAAGCTCCCGTGCTGCGGGGTTGCTGGAAGGGTTACCCGAAGACGCAACTTTATCGGGGCTGGCCTGTCCCATCGCCACCCCGGCCGCTGCCAGGCCCGCGCTGCCGGTCTTGATAAATCCGCGCCGATTCAGGATTGCGTCTTTCAGCTCCCGTGCATTCATTGATACAAACTATCACTGCAAAATGTGAGGCGCAATGCCCACTGCCGCAAATCCCACATAATTGACGGCATGTGGCTGATCGGCGCCGCCGTCCAGTAAGGTGCAATCGGTGCAATGATAAAAGCATGAGACGGGTTCGCTTACGGCTATTGCCCCGCCTGCTTATCATGATGCTGGCTGCCGTTATGCTTTTCGGGCAGTTCGACGGCAGTCTGCCGGGCGCTGCCAGCGCCGATCCGGTGATCGACGCAGCGCGTGAAAAGGCCTTTTCCTTCACCGAGACTCTGCCCAATTACGTCGTGAAGCAGCTCACGACGCGCTATGGAACGGATCCGGCAAGCCGAAACCGCGAGGCGTGGAAGCAGCTTGATGTGGTTACGGCGGATGTGGTCTACGATTACGGCCGGGAGAGTTACGCGAACGTTCTGGATAATGGCAAACGAACGAAGGATATCCAGCAGACCGGAGCCTGGTCGCAGGGTGAGTTTGCGGGCATCCTGAAGACACTCCTCTCGCCTGACAGCGAAGCCGTGTTCAGCAACGGACAGCAGGTCATGATCGTCAATCGCCCGGCGTGGCGCTATGACTATCTGGTCGACCAGCCGCATTCCGCGTGGCTCGTCGAGGTTAACGGAGAGAAGTACAAACCATCGTATTCCGGAGCGATCTGGATCGACAGGGAAACTGACCGCGTACTGCGAATCGAAATGACGGCGCGCGACATACCGCGTGAATTCCCGTTCGATACTGTCAGGTCGTCGATCGATTACGACTTTGTTCCGATAGAGGCTCGCAGGTTTCTGCTTCCGGTGCATTCCGAGGCAGTGAGCTGTCTGCGGGGAACGTCGGAGTGTACCCGCAACGTGATCGAGTTTCGCGGCTATAAGAAGTACGCGTCCGATACCAGCATTACGTTTGAAGGATCGCCACAGAGCAAGTAGCACCTCCCGGTCCGCACATCAACGCGACTTCTTAAAATCTTCCTGCCAGTAAGCCTGGCTGCCCGGGTACCCCGTATCGGGCATGTGGGCCTGAGAAACACGGCGCAGCGCGAGAAGGTCCGGCAACGCGAGCTTGCCTTCCTTCTTATAGATCACCGTGCCGTCCTGCGCAATCACCGCGGTGAAAATCGAATTCGCCTTCCATTTTTCGCCGAACGCGGACTGCAACGCGGTGTGGTCCACGGTGGCTTGCAGATTGGCGCCGGAAGCATATTTTGTTTTCAGGAAATCCATCACCGCGGGTTGGTCCGCCGGAGGATCGGTTGCGACCGTTACCAGAGTAAAAGCACGCAGCCGGTACATTCGATAGGTCATCTCCAGCTCGTCAAAAGTATCCGCGCAGGCAGTACATTTCGTCGACCAGAATGTCACCACCTGAACCTTGCCGGAGGCATTGGCGCGCAGTTTCTTCAGTTCGTCGGCACCAGCCTCATTGAGCTTCACCGGTTCGGCCTTGATCTTTTCCATCTCGGCGCCGCGCGATTCCGAACCCACCTGCTTCGAAAGCCATTTTGTGGAACACCCGAACGCGCGCGTATTCTCGACCGGGACCGGCTTACCTGCCAGCAGCGCATCCATCGCGTTGCGCGCGTCCTGCGATTTGACCAGAGCTTCGTTTTGGTTATCGTCGATGCGGCCCTGATAGCGCAGTTTGCGTTCCTGGTCGAAAATGTAGATGTGCGGGGTCGCTACCACGCCAAACTTGGTTGCGATCGTCTGAGTTTCGCCGTCGTACAAATAAGGCCAGGTAATGTGCCGATCGGCCAGACGGAGCTTCATCTCCGGCAGCGAATCCTCAAGATCGGTGTAGCCTTCTTCGTTGAGACGAACGGATCCCGGATTATTCGGATTGATGGCAACCAGCGCGACGCCTTTGCCGCGATAATCCTCATACAGCTTCTTGATGCGGCCTTCGTAGATCTGCGAAACGGGGCAGTGATTGCATTCGAAGACAACGGCGAGAAATTTGGCGCCCGCCCATTCGCTCAAACTGTGAGTTTTGCCATCCGCGCCGGGAAGAGTAAAATCCGGGATATGCGTGCCGATCGGCATGATGGGGTGGTCAAGGTCTGCCTGAAGTCCGCGACCGCGGCCACTGCCACCGCGGCCACCGCGACCGCTGCCGCTGCGGGCCGGAGCCTGCGACCAGGCCAGGGTTCCGGCGAGGAACAGAGCTGCGGCCGCAAGCAGTCCCACGGAGAGTAAATGCCTGGATGGCCGGATTTCGGAAAGGTATTTGCGTGATGTCATAGAGGATCTCTTCATTACGTCCAACAACTTCAAAACGTCGGCGTGGCTCGGCTGTTTCCTGCGCGATCAGAGCCGGAACGGAAGGTGCGGCGCGGCGCGGAGAGCCTGCATAAAGCGACGACGTTTCATGCCAGTGATGCTATCAGAGGCCGATGCACAGGTCAATGCCAGTGGGCATCCTGTGGGCATCTTAACCGCGCCTGACGTTGCCGGACTTCCGTGGTGATAGAATCCCTCACATGCTCGGGAACGATCTCACATGACTACACGCATTCTCCAGCTTTCGTTTATTGCGATTTGCGCCGCCGGAACTGCTTTTCTGGCGGCCCAGACCGGGACATCGGTTCCCCTGCCGGATCCACTGGTCATGGAAAACGGAACCCGGGTCACCACAGCGGCCCAATGGCGTACGGCGCGCCGCCCGGAGTTGCTGGCGCTGTTCACGCGGGAGATGTACGGAGTCGCGCCGCCGCGTTCGCCGAAGGAATCGTTTACCGTCTTCGATAACACCCCCGGCGCCCTCAACGGCAAGGCCATCCGCAGGCAGGTCACGATCCTCATCAACGGCGATCCCAACGGCCCGAAGTTCGATCTGCTGATGTACCTGCCGCGCGCCGCCAAAGGCAGGAGTCCCACCATCCTTGGCATGAACTTCTACGGGAATCACGCGGTTTCGAGCGACCCCGCCATTCGCATGGAGCCGGCCGCGCAGCTTGGCCCTCAACCTGGCCAGAACCCGTGCTCAGGCGCGGATAGCAAACCCGAACCCTGTCGCGGCACCAACGCCGTGCAATGGCCGCTGGATGAAATGCTCGAAAAAGGCTATGCTGTCGCCACCTTCAGCCGGCTCGACATCGACCCCGACACGAAGGACGGCTTTGCGAAAAGCCTGAAGTCGTTCTATCCGGAATTGCAGAATCGCCCCGACAACTTCAGCACCATTGGTGAATGGGCCTGGGCGTTCAGCCGCGCCATGGATTATCTCGAAACCGACCGCGCTGTCGACGCAAAGAAAGTGGCGATCTTCGGCTGGTCGCGTCTGGGCAAGGCCGCTCTCTGGGCCGGCGTGAACGACGAACGCTTCGCCGCCACGATCAGCAACGACTCGGGCGCCGGCGGAGCGAAACTCTTCCATCGCGGCATCGCCGAAAACGTGATGCGCCTGAACACAGCGTTCCCCCAATGGTTCGATCAGAACTTCCGCAAGTACAACAACCAGGACAAGTCGATGCCGTTCGATCAGCATGAGCTGATCGCGCTCATCGCGCCGCGCCTGGTCTACGTAGCCAGCGCTGACAAAGACGCCAACGCCGATCCCGAGGGCGAATTCGAATCCGCCTGGCTGGCAGGGCCGGTTTTCAAACTGCTCGGCAAACAGCCGCTCCAGGCGGATCGTTTTCCGCCGGTCGATCACCCTGTGGAAGGTGACGTTTCCTATCACGTCCGCACCGGTGGGCATGATGTGCTGCCTTACGACTGGGAACAATATCTGAAATTTCTCGATCAGCGGATGGTCGGCCGGAAGGCCCGGTAGCTCTTCGCACCGGAAACCTAAAGGATGCCGTACTTTTCGAATGCGTCCCTGGCAGAGACTCCTTCTTCCAGGGCCCTGCGCACGACCTTTTCCCTGCGCGCCTTTTCAAATGCGCGGGCCAGAGCTTCCTGTTCGGCCACCCTGGGGACAACGCAGACTCCGTCCACATCTCCAAACACGATGTCTCCCGGCGAGACCCGCACCTGGCCCACCTGAATTGGAATCCTGAAATCGACCACCTTCCCGCGCGGTCCCTGATCCTGCGCGTAGCTGCCATGGGAGAACGTGGGGAACCCCAGCCCGATAACGCCCCGCGTGTCGCGGGAATAGCCATCGACAACAGCGCCCGCCGCGCCACATTTCATGGCGCGAACGCTCATCATCTCGCCCCACAGAGCGTAACGGGGTGAGCCACCTGTGCAGATATAGACCTCACTGGTTTTGAGGTCGTCCAGCGCATCCAGCATAAGGCCGAAAGGTCGTTCGGAACCCCCGTTGCGAGACTCCCCGGCGGCCTCGTCTGAAATGTCCGCCTCCAGAACGGTCAGCGCGCGGCCGCAAACGGTCATTGAGCGTTCGAGCGGCACGATTGCCGGAGGCAGGAATTGATGCTGAAGGCCCATCTGGTCCATCACGTCGCCGATGACGGCAGAGAACAATTCCCGCCTTGCCGATGCAAACAACTCTTCCTCTGTCGACCCCATAATCGAACTCCTGATTCTGAAATTCTCGGCTTTACGCGCCCCGCTCGCGGACGAGCCGGAGCTAGTGGCGCTGCTGCAACTGCTGCATCTGCTGCGCGTGTCGCTGCGCCATCTCCTGAGTCTGCTGCTGGTGCTGCATCTCCAGTTGCTGCATCTTTGCCGGATTCTCCTTCTGCTTTGCTTCCTGGTCTTCCTTGTCCTGCTTTTGCTGGAGTTTCTCCCGATCCTGGTTCTGCCTCGCCACGATCTGATCCTGCGCCCTCTGATATTTCTGATCCGGCGTCGCGCTCCCCGTGGCAGGCGCAGCGAGGCGTGCGATGGGTGGCAGCTCCTTAGGATGGACTGCAAGGTTAGGCAGAGCCGTCGCAGTAACCGGCGGCGTGCCGTGATTCGCCGAATACCGCTGCTGCGGGTCGTTGCGGGCAGCGAACATATGCTGAGTCTGCGCGGCCACAGGCCCAAAATGCGCGTCCGGAATGGAAATGTCAGGATCTGCGTCATCGGGGACGGTCACGTGGATCCCGCCGACACCGCCGTTGTAGCTGACCCGGCTCACCGGTCCGTCCGCCCTCAGGTTGTAAACGTGACGGACGACGCTGGTATCCACGCGGCTCAGGGCCGTGTTGTAGTCAAAGTGCCCGCTGTCCCAATGCCCACCCTGATAACCCAGACCGGAGTACCCGAAGCCGTAGTCGATCCCACCGTAGAAGCCCACTGACGGCCCCCAGTAGCCTTCATGGAAAGAGAATCCGCCGGCATCGGAGTTCCAATAGCCCGGAGTCCAGACGAAGCCTGGTTGAGGATCCATTACCCATGTGCCGGGAACCCAGTAATAACTTTCATCCCACGCCCAATACCCGGGTGTCCACAGGTAGCCGTCCCCAGGGCACATAGGCTGCGCATAGACAGGCAGCGGAGGTGGCGCGATTGTGACAGGCGTGGCGACTTGCGCGTATGATGGCGCCGACGCGGATAGTATAACGCCAGCCAGCAACAGCGATCGAATCGGGTGGTTACGCGTGGCCTTCTTCCTCGCACCCATTGTTACAGCCGCTTCCGGGTGCTTACCGGGGTCACCGAATGCGTCGGCAACACGCACTGCCGATGTAGGTACGGGCTGGCAGCCTGTACGGCCGTGCGCAGCTCGGCTTCGCGGCGTTTCGCCGCGTCCTGACGGATATGTGAAAAAGCCTCTATCGCTGCATGTCAGGTTTACGATAATTCCGAAATTGCTCCGGAAAGAACAAGTGGAATAAATGATAGACTCTGCCTCATAGCAATGAACAGAACAATGAAAACATCGGAAACGCATAGTTTGTCCCGACGGAGGTTTCTGGCTTACGCAGCCACTGCGCCCTTCCTGCTGCGCTACCACGAACTGGCGGCGGCCGACAGGAAGAAGGTCAAAATTCGGGATGTCCAGGTAATGGTCCTGCAGGGGGACCGCACGTATACCCTGATCAAAATCGTTTCCGACGATGGCCTCTACGGCATCGGCGAGGCCTATGGAACCCCTTCAGTCGGTGTAAAGGAGCAGGTGCTTTCGCTGAAGCCGTGGCTGGTGGGCAAGGATCCTCTGGAGATCGACAAGCTGTACGTGACCATGGGCGCGGGTACCCCGCAGCTCAGCGGGACGCGGACCGACGGGTCGGCTCATAACATGATGCGGGCGGTAAGCGGTATCGAAATGGCGTTGTGGGACCTGGCGGGAAAAGTTCTCGGAACCACAACGACGACGCTTCTTGGGGGTAAGTTCCGCGACCGGGTCCGGGTTTACGATCATTCAGGTCCGCGTGACATGCTGGACAAAGCCGTATGCAGGGACTGGGCCGCGAAGTTGAATGCGCATCCGAGCGGATTCACCGGGCATAAGTTCGGCATCCCGCGAACACCTGGCGACGCCTCCCACGATCCATCCAACAAAGTTCTGACTACCAAACAGCTGGCGACGATTCAGAAGGGATTTGAGAATTGCCGGGAAGCGTGCGGCTGGGACCACGACATCATGGTGCACTGCCATTGGGAATACGATCTGCGAGCCTCGATTCAGCTGGCGGATGCGGTGGAATCCATCAAACCCCTGTGGCTGGAGGACCCGCTGACGGTGGATTATTCCGACTCGTGGAAGCGGCTTTGCGCCAGCTCGAAGGTCCCGATCCTGATGGGAGAAAACCTGACGCGGCGCGAGGGCTTCAGGGATTTCATCGTCAACGGCGGGTGCGATATCGTCAACCCGGACCTTCGCAACTCCGGAGGGTTTCTGGAGACGAAAAGAATCGCTGATCTCGCGCAGATTTACGGAATTCCGATGTGCAATCACAACACGGGCAGCCAGGTGTACACCTATGCGGCTGCCCAGTTTGCGGGCGCAATCCAGGACTACATGGCTCTCGAAACCATCACGGGCGAGGGCGGCTGGATGGATCAGGTGCTGCTGCTCGACGGGCCTTACATCAAAAACGGATTTATCGAGGTAAATGACGCCAGGACCGGGCTCGGCGTCGAACTAAACCCGGATGTGGTGAAAGCCCACCTGGCCGCAGGCGAATCCTGGTGGGGTTAGCCCGGTGGGATCGGCGCAATTTCACCGATTCTAAAGACCTGACGCACGCAGTAAGTCCGACCGACGTAGATACGTGCGCACACGACCGTGTACGTCCAAACGTGGTTCGTTGAAAAAGTGCAGCGAACCCGGTGTTTCACGGCGTACCTGCCCCGGGGATTGTTCCGGCGCCTGAGGCGGGCTTCAACGTCTACCGCGACGACCGGGTGAAAAGCTGCGCACTTTGCGCGTCGGAGGCAGGACCATTGCGCTTGGGGCGCTGACTGCCGCGGTTCGGACGATAATGCCGTCATCAGGGACCCTGCCGATTGGCGGCGGCAGAGACGGAACGTCCTGGTACTCAATCCTGACATTGAGCATCTTTTCAATACCTCTGATATCGGATCGCTCCAGCGGTGTCGCGAACGTCCACGAGGAGCCCCGGGCGCCGGCACGGCCCGTCCTTCCGACACGATGGATAAAGTCTTCCGGGATCTGCGGCAAGTCGTAGTTCACGACATGCGCGATGTCGTCCACATGGATACCGCGCGCGGCAACATCGGTGGCAACGAGAACGCGGAAATTACCATCCTTGAAACCCTGCAATGCCCGATTGCGTTCAGACTGCGAGCGTTCGCCATGAATGACTGTGCAGGAAATGCCGGCCCGGGCCAGCAACTGCGAGAGGCGGTCAGCTCCCGTGCGGGTGGCGGTAAAAACAAGCATCGACCCCTGCACCTTGCGCAGCAGATAGCGCAACAAATCGGACTTGGAGCGCGCTTCGATTTCGAAACAATAGAGATCCACCTGCTCCGCCGGAAGCGTGGAGGCACCGACCTCGATGCGAACAGGATTATGAACGTACGAATGCACCAGGTGTGCGACCGAGGTTTCAATAGTGGCGGAAAAGAGCATCATCTGGCGTTTTGCAGGCAATTTTTCCAGGATCGCGCGCAGCGAAGGCAGAAAGCCCATGTCAAGCATACGGTCCGCTTCGTCAAGGACGATCATCGCTGTCTTTGAAAGCGATACCAGGCGGCGATCCAGATAATCGCAGAGGCGGCCCGGAGTGGCGATGACGATTTCTGCCCCCTTCTCTATATCGCGGAGCTGATGCGACTCGCTCATGCCCCCCACCACTACGGCGGTGCGGATATGAGTCCCGGGAGTCAGTTCGCTAATCGCTTTTTCGATCTGAATGGCGAGTTCACGGGTGGGGCTGATGATGAGCGCTTTGATGCTCTTGCTCCGCGGAACCCCTATCAGGGCCTCGATGATCGGGATCGCGAAGGCGAGCGTTTTGCCCGTGCCTGTCTGGGCCGTGGCGACAACATCGCGGCCTTCCATGAGAGGTGGAATGGCCTGAGCCTGCACGGGCGTGGCAATTATGAAATTGTTTCGGTCAAGATTCTTCCGCAGTGCCGCAGAAAGATTGATCTCTGAAAAGTGGGTCATTGCACGTTCAGCGTCGTTTTTCTATTCTACCGGCTGCTTGTGTCGAAGTGATCCCTGCCCGGCGGAGGTATCTGGTGGTTGGGATGATTTTTGCTGGCGGCGAAAACGCGGGCCCACTTGCAATTTCAGGCTTGATGTATCGGTTCCCGCTCCTGGGCGGCATGCATGCCCAGCACTTGCTCGTCAGTAAAAGAAATATCCTGTGCGCCGTTTCGTTCAAGAATCTTCCTCGCGTGCTCTCTCCAGTGCGGATTGTCGGCGTGGACCGCGAGAAGGATACCTCCTGCTTTCACGCGCTCCTGGTAACGCGTAGCCTCATGTTCCGAAACCCCCATACCGATCAGCGCGCCGACCAGACCGCCAGCGGCAGCTCCGATGCCGGCGCCCGCCAGAATTCCCAGGATCGGACCCGCCGCAATGAATAATCCCAGTCCGGTAATGCCCAACGCGCCGAAGCCGGCGAGCATTCCCAGCCCCGCGCCGATCTCGATGCCGACAGCTGCGCCGATGCCGGCATCTTCCGCCGGGTGGCCCGGGGCTTTGGTGTGCTTTTTCAGCGTCAGTTCCCCGGCTAGGCGGCGATCCGCCGCGAGGACTGAGATATCGTCACTTCGAAAACCCGAGTTGGACAGCGCACCGATGCAGGTTTCTGCCTGCGCCCGGTTTTCGACGATTCCGAGCACTGCTGTTTCTTTTTCTGCCATATATTTGGCTCCTTTGTGGTTTCGCTCACGCAACGTGGTTCACGTTGGGAAGAGCACATGGAGCGCCATCGTGCGATTTCGGGCCTTTTCGATTTTGCGGCCGTTTAGAACTTCTCACCTGGCCGCGACAACACCCAACATCGGTGCGCGCCCGTAACAGCCTTCTGATATGATGCACGGCAGCCGAATTGAACGGAGGCCTCATGACATTAAGCACCGGCGCCCACACGACCCGACGCGCGATTCTACAGTCCGCGGTCGCAGTAGCCGCAGCCCGCGCCGCCACTGCTCACTGGAAGCCGAAACTGGGCATCTACTGCCGCTATTCGCCCGCCAATATCGCCTTCGCCGGACAGGAAGGATTCACCTGCGTCCAACTGGCCACGGGCGGACCTGTCTCGCCGGACTCGACCGACGAACAACTCGCGGAAGTGAAGCGCTCGCTTGCCGCCAGCGGACTAACCCTGGTCGCGTTGAATGGAGGCGGGAATCATCTCGACCCCGTCGCCCAGCAACGGTTCGTGAAAACCATCGAACTCGCCGGTCGGCTGGGCGTGTCGTTCATCGGTGGCTCTTCTGGCGCCATCGCCGGCCGACCACTCGCTGAACAGGTGCAGGCCATTGTCAAGGCATACGAAACCCGGTACTTCCCCTCTTGCGAGAAGTACAAAGTCAGAATCCTCTGGGAGCCCTACGTTAATCCTGCCAATATCGCCACCAGCCCCGTGGCCTTCGCTGCGCTGCTCCGCGCGTTTAACGACTCGCCATACGTCGGCCTCCAGATGGACCCGTCGCATCTCGCCTGGCAGATGATCGACCCTGTCGAAGCCACACGCGAATTCGCCCAATACATTTTCAACGTCCATCTCAAGGACACCGAAATCCTCTGGCCCGTGGTGCACCGCGGTGGCATTCAGCCGGTCGACAATGCAAAGTGGTGGCGCTTCCGGCTGCCAGGCTCGGGCGTGATCGATTGGAAGGGCTTTTTCACCGCGCTCGCCGATGCAGGATACACCGGCGGGATGAACATTGAAAATGAGGATGAGTTCTACTCCCCAAGCTACGACGGTACCGATTTCACCGAGTCCTTCAAAGAAGGCTTCCGTGTGGCGCACGCCTATGTGCGCCAGTTCGTGCCGCCGGGCGCCGGGAAGTGAAGACCGATCGCAACAGAAAGCTCCACGGTGCCAGCGGCATTACTCGGTCCGCTGAACCCATTGGCTCCGCTATGCCGGTGCCTCGACCCATTGGCTCCGCCATGCCGGTGCCTCGAAAGGCTCCGCGAAATACTGTGTCTCGTGCACAACCTTGCAGTCGCGAAATTCCATAATGCTGACTGTGTAGGCTGGTCGCCCCGGATAGGTGATTGTGTATTCCGTGATCCGGAGATCGCCTTTTCCGGAAATTCGCCTGACGTTAAAATCAGACGGCTTGCCTGGATGATGACTCCGCAAGGCCTGCAGCTTGGCGCGCCCGAGGATTCGTTCACCTGACTGAGGATAGTCGCAAACGGCATTTTCATCGTAGATATCGTGTTCCGTATTTGTATCGCCGGCCGCGGACGCGCGCCAGTGCTTATTAAGCGCTTCGCGTATTTGTTCTTCCTGCGTGGATGGGTCCGGATGTGGGTTCGATTTCATGATCATCGACATTGTGGAATAAAACGAGTGGAATAAAACGAGCCGCGCGGCGTCGCCGTAAGTTGCTAAACTGGCCATCGTGATCCGCGAAACGCAATTGGGCACGTTCCGTCGCTGGAATCCGTACATGCGGATCAAGGCCCTCTGTCTGCTCTTTCTCCTCGCCCTGCCCCTGCACTTTGCGCGTGCGCAGGGCACCGTGCCCACGTTCCGGTACACCGCGGGCCAGAGTACCTATGCCATCCTCGGCCGCGACCCGGCACAGGGCAGCACCACCACCATCCCCACAGTGCTTGTTCCTGTCACGCTCTCCTTTGACGCAGCGAACAAGACGTCGCCGACGGCGGGCAGACCCTCGATCATGGACGCGGCCCCGGACGTGCCACGCGTTCTCCGCTCGCCCGTCTTTTCCAGGTTCGCTTTCCCCTCCGGCGGCGCCACGCAGTATGCCGACGCCATGCTGCGCACCACCTTCCGCAAGGCTGACGCGTGGCATACGCTGCTCGGCAAGCCCGAGTTGAAGCCTGTAAAGATCACCGTTCCCCCAGGCTACGGCTACATCCTCACTTCAAAGAGGACCGGCGACTCCTTCGCCGTCGTCGATATCGGGTTTCTGCAAAAAGAGATCTTCAGGCAACTTCCCAAACAGGAAGGCAAACTCGTTATCGCCATCACGCATAACACCACTTACTACACCGAGGGCGACGCCACGTTGTGCTGCTCCTGGGGAACGCACGGCGTCGACTCCGCCACCGGAAACTCATTCGTTCTCGGCTCGTATCTCCATGCCGCACCCACCGTTGTCGAGGACGGTGACGTGCAGCCGCTCACGCAACAACTCGGGGAATTCATCAATGATCCATTGCACGACCCCCTGCTGCCTGTCGCCGCCCGCAACGTCAAGGCTCCAGGAAATACTTTTCCTGGCTGGTTGCGCCTGGAGGGCGGCTGCGGTGGCACGGGTGTCGCCACCAGCTACTTCCTTCTCGAACCCACCAATACGAATCCGAAGAATAATTTCCCCGCATCGAAGGCCTTCACAGCCCGCGTGGGCGGAGCCACTTATCACCTCCAGAACGTAGCCCTGCTGCCCTGGTATACCGGTGCGCTCGATGGTCTCGGCAATACCTACAGCTTCCCGGACGCGCAGGCGCTCCCGGACCGTTCGCAGGCGTGCCCGGCACGCGGTGGGCGTGGCGCGGGCGGTCGGGCGTCGACACCTCCCACGCCCACAGTCGCCGCAGTCACGACGAGCGGCCAACCGAACGGCCATCAACTCATCGGCTATTGGGCCGGCTACGGCGCCGCTGGTTCCACTTTCCCGGTCCGCGATATCTCGCCGCAGTGGGACGTCATCCTCATCGCCTTTTCCACGCCGGACAGTAATGCGCCGGAAGGCACCATGCAGTTCCGCACACCCGCCGGTCTCAACACCGAACAGTTCAGAGCGGACATCGCCTGGCTGAAGAGCCAGGGCAAAAAGGTCATGATTTCCCTCGGTGGCGGTGGCCAGCACTTCACGCTCGCCGATCCCAGGCGCGTTCCAAACTTCGTCTCCTCTGTCACGCGCATCGTGACCGAGTACGGCTTCGACGGTATTGATATCGATTTCGAGAGCCCGTCCCTATCCATCGATCCCGGCGACACCGACTTCAGGCATCCCGTCACGCCATCCATCGTGAATCTCATTTCGGCGCTGCGGCAATTGCGCGACCGGTTCGGCGAGCACTTCATGATCAGCCTCGTGCCCGAAGGTACGCAGATCCCCGCAGGCTACCCCGGCTATGGCGGCCAGTTCGGCTCCTATCTGGCCATCACCTGGGGCATCCGCGACATCCTTTCCTTCATTGATGTGCAGAGCTACAACACGCCGCCGCTGGAAGGTCTCGATGGCGAGATCTATCAGCCCGGCACCGTGGACTACCACGCCGCGATGACAGAACTCCTGCTGCACGGCTTCAACGTGGGAGGCGATCCCACGCAGTTCTTCCCGCCACTGCCGGCCGACAAGGTTGCCGTCGGCTTCCTCACCGGAGACACAACGCCCGTCATCGTCAGCCAGGCGATGGACTATCTCATCACCGGCAAGGCGCACGCGGGAACGAAGTACAGGCTGGCCGAACCCGCCGGCTACCCGGGCATGATCGGCGCCATGTTCTGGACTATCGACGCCGACCGCCGCGGCAGCTATAACTACTCCAACGTCGTCGGCCCCCAACTCCACAGCTATCCGGCACCCAGCCCGTCTTCACAGCGTTAACGAGGCAGCGCCAACACCAAGCCAGACAATCGTAGGTACGAGCTTCAGCTTGCACGGTCGAGCGAAGCTCGGCCTCGTGGCGTTTCGCCGCGTCCTGACAGCCATCGAAAACGCCGGCACGAATCGGCTAACGTCCATACTGCTGAGGCTGGCCGTAATACTGCTGCTGAGGATATGGCGGCTGTGCAGGAGCATATTGCGGCTGCGCAGGATACTGCTGCTGTTGCGCAGGATACTGCTGTTGTTGCGCAGGATACTGCTGTTGCTGCGCAGGATACTGCTGTTGCTGCGCAGGATACTGCTGCTGCGGCGCAGCATTGTACTGCTGCTGCACATAAGGCTGCTGTCCGGAGTAGCACCCGGGATTCTGAATCGGATTCCCGTAGGCATCGTACGAAGGCGGCCCGCAGGGCGGCGGGACAGGAGCCACAGCGTATCCGGGACCATAAGCGTATCCGGGATAGTAACTGTAGCCATAAGGAGCCCCGCCGATTCCGATATAAGCGCCGCCATAATATCTACCGCCGAATCCGCCCCCGATGCCGCGAACACCGATGCGTGCGCCGCCACCAACGTACCCCCTTGCTCCGCCAACGCTGACGCGGCCACCTCCGCCTCTAAAACTTCCCACTGCGGCGCCTCGACTGACGCTTCCACCGGCCCGCCCCCCGTGTCCGCTTCCGCGCGCCATTACAGCCACCGGAGACAGGACCATAAATGCGCCAACCGCCAATGCCGTCGAACTCCCGAAGAAACTAATCATCGCCTTTTTCATTGCAAACCTCTCTTTTAGCTACAACCAATCAACGGCAACCAGACGGCCAACACGTATGCCATTGAAACAAAGGCGCTAAGTACATCTGCTGAAAACGAAGATCCGGGTCACTACCACCACAGGAGGCTGCAAAGAGCCGCAAGCAAGCCGATATCCACCAATATCGCTGGCCAGACGCGAGCGCCAGTCTCTCAGCGCGAGCCAATTGTAGGTACGCGCTTCAGCTTGTACGGTCGAGCGAAGCTCGGCCTCGTGGCGTTTCGCCGCGTCCTGATAGCCATGGGAAAACGTCTGTGGTAATCCCGAAACCGCTCTAAGTAATTGCGAACGACAACGAGTCGCTGCGGCCCCCTATGGAGGCGTAACGGCCCCTGGCTCGTATCTGAAAGTCGCGCTCTCCTGGCGCACGTTTCTTGCGGATGGAATCAACCTGCCCGCAATCAGGCCGCGAGCCGGGTTTGTTTTGATCCGCCCTGTCTCAGCCAGCCAGGTGAACCACTGAATTGCCCGTCCAATTTTTGCCTGACCCGTCGCGTATGTCCTGCAACTGGACTCAAGCCATCTGCCGTAGTTCAGAAAGTCCATTGTGTTGATATCTTTCACATTCGAATGACCCGAGTGAGAAGAGCAGAAACGGACGAACTCGTCCACGTAGCGATTTTTTTGCCCCAGTGTGACCAATGTGCATCCCTTGCGGCGCGCGTATGCTACGTAATCTTCGCGTTCCTCGCTCGGCAGGTATTCCCGGGAGGTCCTTCCCCTTGCGCGCATACGCTCAACTCTAGGTTTTTCGCCATGAAAAATGCATGAAAATCAATCGGGAACCCGATGCTGCGCCGTTCACTCCGATTTGGCCAATATCATCTGATGTTTCCGGGCAGGAAATGGCGATATCCGCTAATATCGTCGGGAGGGAACCTGCCAGACATGGGCCGCGCGTGCTGAAGATCGTCTTTCTGGATTTCGATGGAGTTCTGGTGACGCCCGCATCTTCATTTCGGCGATCCCGCACCGGAACTGTTGCCGATCCGGACGCCGTGCAGGCTCTAAACTATCTGATCGCTGAAACCGGCGCACGCCTGGTCATCACCAGCACATGGCGTCTGGAATATTCGCTCAGCGAACTCTTGGAGCTCCTGCGCTCGTGGAGGGTTCAGGCGGACATCCTTGGCGTCTCACCCTCCGGCGCCTCCCGGGGTGATGAAATCCAGGAATGGCTCGACAAGTTCAGCGGACCCGCTCCGGTTGACGCTTTCGTGATCCTGGACGATTTGACAGAAATGGGAAAGCTCTCCTCACGTCTGATCAGTACAGAGTTTGAAACTGGCTTGACGATGGACCATGCCCGCCAGGCACTGGAATTTCTGAAGACGACTCAGATTTAGAAACCTTGCAGGCGGATGAACACCTATCGGCACAACGACGCCGAGGGCGCCCGATAGCAACAATCGCCGTGATCCCCGTGAAGACTTTAGCAACGACGCAGGGACCACGGCCTTGTAAGTCGGCCAACGACTGACTACTTGCGCCCGCGTGGCGCCTCGTGCCCATGTATATCATGCATTGCCTGACCGTGAAACTGTGCGCGGTTTTGTGCCGGGGCAGCGCCGCGCGCCGGGAAACCTCCGTGGTAGCCCTTGCGATAGTCGAGTTGATGATCGACGTGGCCGTAGAAATGATCCGACCCGTGATACCAGGGGCCGGCGCCGATGAAGATACCGCCGCCTCCGAACCACTCGGGCCCATAATAGCCATCCGGAGCGCAGTTGTACGGAGGACCCTCGTAGTACCCGTACGGGCAAACAGGCGCTACTCCGATGCTGACTCCAACCTGCGCATGCGCCTTCTCAGCGGGAGCAAGCAAAAAAAACCCTGCAGCAATCGCCATGAATGCGAGCGCTCTTAATTTTTTCATAGTTTTACCTTTTCGTAATACGCATTAGCTGAGCGTATACCTGAAAGGCATGCACTTCTGATTCCAAACCCTCATCACGAAATCACCGCGCAAAGAGCTCAGCGGAAGGGCGCGGGCGCTGGAAGTGCATCCGTGGCTCTACGAACTGTTGAAGCCCGGTGGCGGCATTTGGTCACAGAGGCCGCAGTCCGACGCGCCGTGCTGCGCAAGTGCTGCCTCCGCTGGATTTAGCCGATGAACGCAGGACTGAAACGTAACCGAATTCGCCAGATGCCGCTCGCGCGGCATCGCTCGCATTTGACTGACGCGCACACGAGCCGCGATTGTGAAGGAGCGGTACGCGAAATTTCCGCTTATCCCCTCTTCGCCCCCGTGCGACGTCCTTCCATCGCGGAGGGTCTGCATTAATTCCGAAACTGCTCTGAATACGCGGCTATCCCCGTTTTCATCATTAAGAACCATCTCCGGACAGCGGGAATAACACGGGAACGCTGTTTCGAACTTCTCGGCCAGTCACGAACTTCCTGATAACAAACAGCGGGTCTCAAACGTACCTGAAGATATTCGTACAGTCGTTGCTCTCGATGGAAACGAGGTGTCCTGGCTTTGCGACTGGCCCTTGGCGGGGGGGGGTGAAATTCGTTGCGGGCAGATCGATGAATCCCTCGGGGCTTTGACTGCGCTCCCGAAATCCGGCCCCCAGACCGATGCGCCCCACCAGTTCGTTATTCCTGAAGTGTTTCGATCCCGGATAAATCGGCGCCGCCGTCATCGTCTTGATCGGACCGCCGCCCACACCCGCCGGACGATGCGGATATTCGTGGGGAACGCTGCCGCGCCAACACCGGGATCGGTGACGTGGGCCTTCAGGTAGCGTCTTCAGGTAACTATCGATGGCGGCATCCGTGCGTTCGACGACGCGGAGCGCGGTCCGAAGGGCCGTTTGAGCGGAGAATTGGGGGACGAGAGCCGACTTCGTGGTCTGGCCCGCGCGGGAGGTGCGTCCGATTCCTTTCGCCAGGCTATGCTTCGGGGTTCATCCGGCCATCGGGTGCGGCCTCAGCGCGGTATCATATTCTGGTAGGATACTTTGTATGCCGCGCGGCAACCCATCACCGAAGCTTGCCATTACCGTAGACCCCGACGTTCACGAAAACATCCTCGCGGCGGCCGCCCACGAAAGGGTGAGCGTCTCCGCCTGGATGACCACTGCGGCCCGCGAGGCGCTGAAACGACGGGCTGGTCTGGCAGCGGTCGAACTGTGGGAAAAACAGCACGGACGCTTCACCCCGGAAGAGATGAATGAAGGTCGCCGCAGCGTACGAGCGCAGCTCCGAACGAGGGGAACGTCGCGAACGGTCCGGCGTTCGGCATGAGCCCTGTCGTCTACGACGCTGCCGTTCTCGTGGCCGCCGACAGAAACGAGCGGCGAGCGTGGGCTGAACACAAGGTCCGTTTGGAACTTGGCGTGGTTCCGCTGGTTCCCGCGCCGGTGGTCGTTCAGGTCAGCCGGTCCCCGCAACAAGCCCAACTCCGGCGCTTCCTGACCGGGTGCGTGGTAGTACCTCTGGGCGAGACCGAGGCGCACGAAGCAGGGCGGCTCCTGGGCCTGACCAAAACGGCGGATGTGGTTGACGCCGTTGTGGTGATAACAGCCCTCCGGCAAAAGGCCGTGATTCTCACAAGCGACTCGGACGACATAGAACGGCTCGTCGGGGCCTCTGGCCGCGAAATCGCTGTCGTGGCTATCTGATGGTATAGCAAACGCGATACGGCCAGGAGACGTCGTCAGCGAATTCGGGGCCCGCACACGGAGAAGCTTGCTCGGGCGGATCGTCGGCACCTGGAAGCGCGCGGCGCGATGCACTCTCCGGATGGCGCGTGATCCGACCGAAGCCACTTCAACGGTTTGCCGACTATACCACCAGGTGAAGTAGTGGCAGAAGGGCGCCTATGGGGAGTAATCGCTGACGACTTCCCGGATCGGGACTTCGCGCTCGCATGGTGACGCGAAGCGTCACTAACAACGTTGGGCGCGCGGTAGCTAACCGGCTGTATTCCGTCCTCTTTGAAATCAGGGAGGATGAAGCTGGCGAGATCCTGCACCTCGTCACCCTTTGGAAATCGACGAAGGAGGAGATCCGTTTGTATGAAGAAAATTCGTAAACAGTCGAAAGTACCCTCCGCCGACGCAATCGCGCGGCAGGCCGATCGGGGCAAGGATGTTTCCCGCTTTTTCAAAGGCCAGGGCCGCATGGTTCAGCCGATTCAACGCGTAAACGTGGATGTCACAGCAAGCATGCTGGAGGAACTCGATCGGGCCGCCCGTGACCTCAACGTGAGCCGCCAGGCTGTCATCAAGACGCTGGTTCGGCACGCGCTCGATCAGCATTACCTGGCGCAGCACGCAAGACAGCCACAGCAAGTGTCCTGACCTGGGGCCGCGAAATTGCGTGCCAGCCCCTACGCCGCTTTGTTGGCTCTGACAACCGATACCTTCACGTGATAACCCAGCGAGGCGAGAATGCGAATCAGAAGATCGCTCGATACATGCTCAAGATCGTTGTTCAGGATCGAGGTGACTCTGGTTCGCGAAGTCCCGGCGCGCTTTAGCGTCAAGAGCTAGTACCGCCAGAATCCGCTTGAGGTCTTCGTCGGCATCGGGAACCTGCTTCCAATCGATGCTGAAGAATTCGGGCCGATTAGTTGGAATTTCATCGATCACCTGTCGCACATTGACGCCAAAACGGATGGACCGAGCGATGCTCGCCATTCTTCCAGGCGAACCGCCGCAGAGAGCACGAATTTCCTTTAATTGCGTGGCCGCAACACTTTCGCCCGCGAAGAAAGAAGCGGTCTCCTCAATTCCGAACTCCGTGAGCGGGTACGATTTCGCCTCGAAGGGCTTGGTTATTAAACTTCCAAGATATACGAGATCGCCGGAGATCAGGAATCGGAACTGATGGTTTCTCGATCCGCTGTTCGAACAGTGTGACTTCATTGCTCAGAAACTGATAATGCTTGTAGTGCGATTCCAGCATCATACGGTGAAACTCGTTGAAATATCCCTTCAGCGATTCCCTCACCAGA